>MDTB01128975.1_pt1 | contig 37944 bp, 42 predicted proteins | sample 811161 | NCBI WGS metagenome assembly MDTB01 (sample SAMN05326650, study PRJNA326480) | marine metagenome | isolation source: seawater | place: Mediterranean Sea | collected 2009 | reverse complement strand
TTACGATTGGTTGGGGTAATCATTTGTCGATTGGTGCCAAAAACCCCTTGATATCACAGAATCATAAAAATCGTTTAACATAGTAATTTATTAGAGGTTATAATAATAATGATGAAAAAAAAAGAATATTGTTCTTTAGGGATAATGAGTGGAACCTCATTAGATGGATTAGACTTTTCATTAGTGACAACAGATGGTGTAAGTAATATTAAAAATATTTTCAATGAATATTATAAATTTAATAATAATTTTAAGATCAGTATTAAAACTCTAATAAAGAAATTCCGTAGTTTAGATTATAATTTGGTACTTAATTCTAAAGAATTCTTATATCTAAATAGAAAGTTTACCGAATTAACTATAAAAAAAATTAAAACTTTTCTGATTAAAAATTCTATTAGTATCGATTCAATTGACGTTATTGGTTTGCATGGTAATACGATGATTCACCAACCTAATAATGGGTTATCAATTCAACTTGGTGATCCAAGATTAATATCTAATAGACTAAAAGTTAAAGTTATTTCAAATTTTAGGGATAATGATATTAAATCAAATGGTCAGGGTGCTCCTTTAGTACCTATATTCCATAAATGTAAATTTTCAGAATCTAATAAAAGAGTTATGATAGTTAATATTGGAGGAATCTCAAATTTCTCATTTTTAATTGGTAAAAAAATTGTCATGGCGTCAGATATTGGTCCAGGAAACAAATTAATAGATGAATTATGTTCTTTGACTTGGCAAAATGATTTTGATCTTGATGGAAAGAAAGCATCCAAAGGTGAGGTAATTCCAGAGTTAATTAGAAGATGGCAAAAAAAACTTTTTAATAGAGATAAATTTCCAATCTCATATGATAATTCATTTTTTAAATTACAAGAGTTTATAAAAAAGGTAGATTTTGAAAGAAATTTCAATAATTTTGATTTGTTAAGAAGTCTTACTTACTTCTCTGCTCTGATAATTTACAATGCACAAAAAAAAATAAAAAATGATGTAGATAAGTGGATCTTTTGTGGAGGGGGGGTCAGTAACAAAACTTTAATGAAAGATTTAGAAGATTTTTTTGGTTCAGATAAAATATCTGTAACTCAAGATTATGGTTTAGATCCTTTTTTTGTTGAATCTGAGGCATTTGCATTCATTTCTGTAAGAACTTTAAGAAACCTTCCATCATCTTTTCCTCAGACTACAGGATGTTCTAAAAGTTCGGTGTCTGGAAAAATTTATAAGGTTATTTAGTCGAATTCAATATATTTTTTTACTTTATCAATTACTTTTTGCTCGTTATTTGAAAAGAAATGGTCAGCCGACTTTACTATATCGTGTTTTACTTCAATTGATTTTTGTTTATTTAATTTCTTAACAACATCGTCTATGGAATTATTATCAATAAGATTATCTTTTTCGCCTGAAATAACAAGCCCAGAGGCTGGGCAAGGAGCTAAAAAATTGAAGTCATATTTTCCAACTGGAGGACTGATGAGGATAAATTTAGGAATTTCAGGTCGTCTCATTAATAATTGCATGCCAACCCATGCTCCAAAGGAAATTCCACATACCCAATATTCTTTGGATTCCTGATTTTGATTTTGCAACCAATCAAGTGCAATTGCTGAGTCAGCCAATTCACCTTCGCTTCCATCATGTTCTCCATCTGATTTACCAACTCCTCTAAAATTAAATCTAAGGCTAGAAAATCCCATGTCAGAAAAAAATTTGTGAAGTTTTAGGGATAGTGGATTATTCATATTACCACCGTGACCAGGGTGAGCATGAAGTATTAAAACTGATGGGGAATTAGTTACATTGTTGTGAGTGTATCGAGCTTCGAGTCTTCCAATTGGACCATTGAGTAGAATTTCAGGCATTTATACTTGACTAGATTAGTAGGATATATTATTGTTTGTATTTGTATAATACAAAAGTATGATTATGTCAAAAAATTTATTTAGGTTGATCCTTACAGATTTGAAGGCTGCAAGGAGAAGAGATCCTGCTGCAAGAAATTTCATAGAAATTTTTTTTACTTATTCTGGTTTTCATGCAATCCTTACTCATAGGTTTTGCCATGTTCTTTGGAAATTAAAATTAAAATTTTTAGCAAGATTTTTGGCCAATATGTCAAGAATGTTAACTTCAATAGAAATTCATCCTGCAGCAAAAATTGATGAAGGTTTTTTTATAGATCATGGAGCTGGACTAGTAATTGGAGAAACAACAAGAATTGGAAAAAATGTTACAATTTATCAACAAGCAACATTGGGAGGTTTAACCCCTTCATTAGATTCACATTCACAAAGAAATGTTAAAAGACATCCGACCATTGATGATAATGTAATAGTGGGTTCAGGTGCTCAAGTTTTAGGCCCAGTAGTTATTGGTAAAAATTCAAGAATTGGTTCCAATGCTGTGGTTTTAAAAGATGTTCCAGAAAATATCACATACGTTGGTATTCCAGCGAGAAAAATTGAAGCAACAAATTGTTCTGAAGAGTTTAATCCATACGGAATTTCTGAGGGTAAGATAGACGATCCAAATAAGAAAAGTATTTTGGCTCTTTTTAAAGAAATACATGCACTCAACCAGAAGATAGATAACTTAAATAAGCAAGTTGAAATGAATTACAAAATTCCTTCCTCAAATCTAAAAATTAAAGAAAATCAAAAGAATAAAAGAGAGAGACATAAATGAAACTTTCATCTAAAGGCAGAGTTGCCGTAACTTCTTTGGTTGATATGGCTGTTTACAGTAAAAATGATAATCCTGTAAAGCTTTCAGATATATCAAAAAGACAAAATATCTCATTGGCTTTTCTCGAGCAGATTTTCTTTTTATTAAAAAAAAGAGGTATTGTTCAAAGTACTAGAGGTCCGTTGGGTGGATATAGTTTTGCAAAAAATCCAGAAATGGTGAATTTATATGATGTTATAAGCGCAATTGATGAAGAATTTAAAATCAATAATTGTAACGGTGTTGACTATGGGTGTATTTCATCTAATGGTAAAAAATCAAAATGCTTGACTCATAATTTATGGTATGAATTTCGCAATCATATTCTTAGTTTTTTAACATCGATATCAATTGAAGATGTAAAATTAAATAATATTTTCATAAAAAATGAGGAAAATATGGAAAAATCCTCAGTTAATAACCATATGAGGAATTAAGTATGAATAAGTTAAAAAACATCTATTTCGACTATCAAGCCACGACACCGGTTGATCCTAGAGTTTTGGATAAAATGTTACCATATTTTGGTGAAATTTATGGCAACCCTCATTCCAGAAACCATTCCTTTGGTTGGGAGGCAGAGGAAGGTGTTGAAATAGCGCGAGAACACGTTGCAAAAATCATTGGAGCAAATCCAAAAGAAATAATATTTACCTCTGGAGCCACAGAATCAAATAATCTTGCCATAAAGGGTGTTGCCGAGTTCTATGGTGATAAGAAAAATCACATCATTACCTGCGTGACTGAACATAAATGTGTTTTGGAATCCTGCAGATATTTAGCTGGAAAAGGTTTCAAAATTACGTATTTGCCAGTCACCCCTAATGGTTTGATTGATTTAAAAGAATTGGAGAAATCAATAACCGAAAAAACTCTTCTTGTTTCAATTATGGGTGTTCACAATGAGATAGGAGTTATTCAACCTTTGGAAAAGATTGGTTCATTATGTAAAAAACATGATGTTTTCTTTCATACCGATTGTGCTCAAGCTGTCGGTAAAATGGAATTAGATGTAGAAAAAATGAATATAGATTTGATGAGTATATCAGGACATAAGATATATGCCCCTAAAGGAGTAGGAGCACTGTATATAAGACGAAAACCAAGAGTAAGGATATCATCTATGATTAGTGGTGGTGGTCAGGAAAGAGGTATGAGATCTGGAACTCTTTCACCTGCTCTCTGTGTAGGACTAGGAGAGGCGTGCAGAATCTATATAGATGAGATGGATAAAGAACATAAGCTTTTGTCTGGTTTTAAAAATTTAATGCTTGATGGAATAAGAAAGTCCTGTGCAGATGTTTACCTTAACGGTTCGGAGGAACATAGAGTGCCAGGAAATTTAAATCTTAGTTTTGCATACGTTGAAGGTGAATCACTCATGATGGGTATTAAAAATCTAGCTGTGTCATCTGGTTCTGCCTGTACATCAGCATCTCTAGAACCTTCTTATGTCTTAAAGGCTCTGGGTGTTCAGGAAGAATTAGCTCATACAAGTTTAAGAATAGGATTTGGTAGATTTACGACTGAAAATGAGGTAAAGTATGCTACAGATGTAATTGTAAACGAAGTTAAACGACTGAGAGAGTTGAGTCCTTTATGGGAAATGGCTCAGGAGGGAGTTGATATTAGCAAGATAAAGTGGGCACACCACTGATTCTAGGAAAGGAGAGCATCTATTATGGCCTACAGTAAAGAACTATTAGATCATTATGAGAACCCAAAAAATGTTGGTTCCATGGACAAGGATTCCGATGAAGTTGGAACAGGTTTGGTTGGAGCTCCAGCATGTGGCGATGTAATGAAACTTCAGATTAAAGTTAATAATGAGGGTGTGATTGAGGATGCCAAGTTCAAAACGTTTGGATGTGGCTCAGCAATAGCCTCAAGTTCTTTAATTACTGAATGGGTTAAAGGTAAAAAAATTGATGAAGCAAATTCTATTAAAAATACGGAAATTGCAAATCACTTAGCATTACCACCAGTAAAAATTCATTGTTCGATCCTTGCTGAAGACGCAATTAAAGCCGCAATTGATGATTATAAGAAGAAAAATAAAAAATGATGACTGTTACCAGCAATGCTGTTAACCATATAAAAAAAATTTTATTATCTAGAGAAACCAGACCGATTGGTATCAAACTTGGTATCGAAACCAAAGGTTGCTCTGGTCTATCCTATAGTATGGAATTTGTTGACACTCCGAATAGTAATGACGAGGTGATAGTAGTCGACGATGTAAACATTTACATAGATCCAAAAGCCACATTATTCCTAATAGGTACCACTATGGACTATGAGGAAGGTGTTTTAGAATCGGGGTTTAAATTTATAAATCCTAATGAAAAGGGTAGATGCGGTTGCGGTGAATCTTTTCACGTATAAAAATTAAGACATGACTAAAGAAATTATGTGTTGGAATTGCCAAACTTTATTGGATCCCAGCGCTTTTTTTTGTGATAAATGTAAAAAGATTCAAGCCCCAAAGAAAATTAATGATTTTGATCTATTTGGAATGGATATAAAATATGATATTGATAAGGAAGAGCTTGAAAAAAAGTATTTGGGTCTCCAAATATTATTTCATCCAGACAAGTTTTTTACATCCTCAGAAATAGAAAGAAATTATTCTATAAAATTTTCATCAATGATAAATGAAGCCTATCAGAATTTAGGAAATTCTTATTTAAGGGCAAATATTATTTTAAAATTAGAAGGTCATAATATTTCTAAAGATGATGAATCTTTTAATGATGAAGAAATTCTCGAAGAAATTATGGAGTTACAAAATAAATGTTTTGATGTCAATGATTTAGATTCAAAGAAAGAAATGTTGAATGAAATTGACAGAAATATAAATATTACAATCAAAAATTTATCTGAATCATTTGGAAATAGGGATTTTAAAAGTGCAAATAAAAATAATATAAAATTTTCTTATTTAGAGAAGATGAAAAAAAATCTTAAATCATTATTATGAACTTAATTAATATCAAAGAACCAACATCTAAAACAGATTCTAAGATTTGTATTGGTATAGATTTTGGTACAACAAATTCAGTTTGTTCAGTTAAGTTTGAGGATAAATTCAACTTTATCACAGACAATTTTAAAAAAAAATTAATTCCTACGTTAATATTTTATGACAAGAATAAGAAATTATTTGGTAATGATATTATAAAAAGTGGAAGGTTTTTAAATTCAATTTTTTCAGTAAAAAGAAATTTTACTGTAAATTTTGATGAAAAAAAATTTTTTGGTAATGAAAATCAAAAAATTTCATCCCTGGATGTTTCAAAAGATTTCTTTATTTATCTTAAAGAACTATGCGAGAACTATTTAAAAGTTAAGGTTTTTAATTGTGTGATAACTGTTCCTGCATATTTTGATGAAAAAGCAAGGTCTGGAATAATGAAAGCTGCTTTTATGGCTGGTTTTAGCGTAAAAAGATTGATAAACGAACCAACAGCCGCGGCATTTGCTTATGGCCTAGAAAAAAAAAAAAAGGTAATTATTTTGTATATGATTTGGGAGGAGGGACATTTGATGTATCATTATTGAAACTTTCCGATGGAATTTTTAAGGTAATTGCTTCTGGAGGAGATGCTAATCTTGGCGGTGATGATTTTGATGTAATGTTTGCTAAATCTTATTTGTTGGAAAATCTTAAAATTAATTTTCATGAGCTTTCAGAAAAAGATAGATTAAAAATTTCTAAGAAATTCAAAGTAATTAAGGAAAAGTTAACTAATACTAAAAAGGTTCATGAGAAATTAGAAATAAAGGGTAAGTTATTAGAGGTAGTAATTAATATTAAAGACTTCGATAAATCTGTTGAAAGTCTTATTGATAAAACAATAAGTATTTCCTCAGATCTTCTAAATGAAATCGATATTGCATTAGAAGATATTTCGGGATTTGTGCTTGTTGGAGGTTCGACTAGGATAAAATCTATTTCAAAAAAATTAAAAGAAAAATTTAAAACAGAGGTTTTTGATGATGTTGACCCCGATCTTGTTGTTTCAAAAGGTGCTGCTCTTCATGGATTTGAATTATTAAATGGATCTAGAAATATTTTATTGGATGTTACACCTTTGTCTTTAGGCATAGAAACCATGGGTGGATTAATGGAGAAGGTGATTTCAAGAAATACACCAATTCCAGCTATAAAAGAACAGATATTTACTACACATGAAAATGGACAAACTGCTTTGAAAATTAAAATTTTGCAGGGAGAAAGAGAAACTTCTGATAAGAACAGATGTTTGGGTGAGTTTATTCTCTCAAATTTAATGCCTAAACCTGCTGGAATACCTAGAATTAAAATTATGTTTTCTTTAGATGCTGATGGAATTTTATATGTTACTGCAAAAGAAGAAGAATCAGGCAAGGAAAAATTTATTTCAATAAAAACCAATGAAAGCCTTGATTTTAATGAAATGAGGAAAATAGTTGAAAGTAGTATATTAAATGCAAAAAATGATATTCAACAAAGAATGATTATAGAGTCTAAAATTAAAGCAAAAAGTTTTTTAAATGAAATAGAGTTTGTAAAAAAAGATATTGAATTATTGTGTTCAAAAAATGATATAGAAATTATCGAAAAAAACATTAATATGCTTAAAAGTGCAATAAAGACGAATGATAGCGATATGATAAATAAACATATAGAAGATCTGAATAAATCTACAGAAAAATTTGCTCAAAGGAAAATTAACAAAGAGTTCTCTAATTTTGTTGGAAAAGGAGTTGACGAAATAAGTTAGATGATTATGACGAAAATTATTTTTATAGAACCAGATGGAAGTGAGAAAATAGTAGAAGCCGAGAATGGACTTTCTTTATTAGAAGTTGCTCACAATAATGATATAGACTTAGAGGGTGCTTGCGAAGGTTCATTGGCGTGCTCAACTTGTCATGTTGTTGTAGATAAAAAATTTTTTGAAAATTTGCCTGATCCGTCTGAAGAAGAAGAAGATATGTTAGATTTAGCTTTTGGCTTGACTCATACCTCAAGACTCGGCTGTCAAATTATTATTGATGGAAAGCTTGAAGGTATGAAAGTTGTAATTCCAAGTGGAACAAGAAATATGAGTGTTGAATAATGAAGTTGAAATGGACAGATTCCAGAGAAATAGCAATACTACTTGAGGAAAAATTTCCTGAGAAAGATAATATCAATTTAAGATTCACAGATTTGCACTCATGGATTTTAGGGCTTGAAGAATTTGATGATATTCCAGATGGCTCTAATGAAAAAATTTTAGAGGCTATTCAAATGGCATGGATTGATGAACGAGATTAATATGATCAATACAGAAAAATTTAAAAAAATTAATAATCTTCCAGAAATAGGTGAAAAGGTTGTTGTTGCAATGTCAGGTGGAGTAGATTCATCAGTAACGGCAGCATTACTAAAATATATTGGGTATGAAGTTATTGGTGTCACTATGAAACTCTATGAGGCTTCCAGTAAAAAAAATCCCAAAACTTGCTGTTCAGGACAAGATATTGCTGATGCCAGAAATGTTGCCAAAAAATTAGGTATAAAACATTATATATTCGATTTAAAAAGTAAATTTAAAGATTCTGTGATTGATAAATTCGTAAATAGTTATAAGATCGCTCAAACTCCAATACCCTGTATTCTTTGCAACCAAACTGTGAAGTTTACAGATCTAATTAATTTTACAAAGTCTTTAAAAGGAAAAATTTTAGCTACTGGACATTATGTAAAAAGAGTCGAGAGTGGAAATGATATTAATCTTTATCAAGCTGATGATAATGGTAAAGATCAGAGCTATTTTTTATTTGCTACAACCCAAGAACAACTGAAGGTTTTAAGGTTCCCGTTGGGTAATTTCTCTAAGAATTTTATAAGAAAACTTGCAGATAAATTTGATTTATCTATAGCAAATAAGCCTGATAGTCAGGATATTTGTTTTATACCTGATGGAAATTATAGAGATTTTGTAAAAAAAAACATTTCAGGAACATTGAAATCTGGAAATATTGAGAATGTTGATGGTCAAATTATCGGAAAACATGACGGAATCATTGATTATACTATAGGTCAAAGGAAAGGTATTGGAGTTGGCGGAATTAAGGGCAATAAGACTCACAAGCCTTTATATGTAACTGATATAGATATGAAAAAAAATAAAATAATTGTCGGGCCTAAAAATAAATTGATGAAATATTTTATATATTTAAAAGATTTAAATTTTTTTTCGCGAAAGCTTCCTGAAAGTAATTTCAAAGCTTTAATAAAAATACGTTCTGGAAATAAATTTATATCTGCGAGAGTTAAGTTAAGTAAAAATAATAAAAAAAATGGGATTGTTGAACTTTTTGAACCCGAGTTTGGAATTGCACCCGGTCAAGCTTGTGTATTCTATGATAATTATAAGAAAATGTTAGGTGGAGGATGGATAACAGCAAGTGAAAAGATCTAGCTGTGAATAAATTTTAGAGAGAAAATTAAACATTGATAATTTGACTATATTGGCGGAGTAGCTCAGGTGGTTAGAGCAGCGGAATCATAATCCGCGTGTCGGGGGTTCAAGTCCCTCCTCCGCTACCATAAAACTTAATAAGAGTAGATTTTTCCTCGATTTCAAAAGTTTATATTTTAATTTTTGATTATGGAATGGCATATAGTTATTATAAAATGAACTAAACGGTCAAAGTGTGTTGTTACAACGACAATAAGTTTTCACGTCAATTTTTTAAAAATGAATTACCTCAAAAAATTAAGAAAAGCAATTAAGAGTTCATTCTTAATAAATATTCTCCAAAATCTTTTCCATAGTCCTTTAAAATCCTATTCAGACAGTTTTGGAGAAGATTTGTTTGTAAAAAGTTATTTCTCAGAACTTAATGAAGGATTCTATATCGACATAGGTTGTAATCAGCCAAAAATCAATTCCTTAACATACCTTCTTTTTAAAAAAGGTTGGAAGGGAATGAATTTTGATATTTCTCGAAGATGCATTGATTTGTATAAAGTTTTTAGAAATGGTGATACAAATTTAAATATTTCTGTTGGTTCCGTTGAAAAACAAGTTAATTCTTTTATTTTTTATGAAAATTGTACCATGAATACTGTTGATGAGAGCTTTAAGAATTATACTTCAAAAAGTGTTAATAAAGATCCAGAAGTTAAAAAAATATATCAAAAAACCTTAAATCAAATACTAATTGATAATAATATAAAAAGAATAGATTATTTAAATATTGATGTTGAGGGTTATGAGATGAATGTGCTAAAAGGTTTTAGTCTAAGTCAATATAAACCCAAATTGGTTTCGATTGAAATTCATGATATAGAATGTCCACCAGTAAAAAATAAGATTTTCAAATATTTCATAAAAAATAAATACAGCTTAGTTTCAATTTATGGATGGACATATTTTTTTGAATTTAAGAAAAATTCAAAAGTTCACTTTAAAATTTAATAATTTGATAATTATATATAACCTATTATGATTGCTATTAATTAATTCTTTTGTGCATGAAATCAATGTTTAGACCGTTACTTAATTCAAATTTTATAAAACTACTTTTTGTTTTTATTATAATAACTCATACAAATTCTATCTTAAATTTAAATTCATCCTTTTTAGGTAATGGTAATGTATGTAGTTCTGATGAAAAAGAGAAATCTCAATATAATTGTGAAGATAACTGCCTTTGTGATAGAGAGTATTCAACAAATGAATTTAAAATTGAAATACTTTTTTTAAATGACATACGTTTTAGTAAACAAAATAATATTAAAACAAAAAATGAATTAATAGAACAGAAATCCAACTCACCGCCAATAACTTATCTTTTTTAAATAAAAATTAATTTTAATTTCAAAAGGATAAATAATGTTTAATTTACTTACTATGATAGTTTTACTATCAATTTCTTCCCTATCTAAAAGTAGTCAACTTCATCTAGCTGATAGCCATGGCCCAATATCTTTAATGGGTGATCATATGCATAAAAAAGGTGAGATGATGCTATCTTACCGCTTCGGCCATATGCAGATGAATAATGTTATAAATGGAACTAAAACTTTAAATATAGACGAAATTACTTCTTCGCCTAACGGAGCTTCTAATGATTTAGGAACATATATGAATTCACCTATATCTATGAAAATGGACATGCACATGTTTGGTGCAATGTATGCACCTCTCGATAATTTAACATTAATGTTAATGACTGGTTATTCTGAAAAAGAAATGACTCAACAAAGAATGAGGATGCGAGGTAGTGGGAGGTTTGATGTCAATTCATCAGGAGTTACCGATACCAGAATTTCAGGTTTAATCAAACTATTTAATAATAATTCAATCCAATCTCATATTGGAATTGGTTTAAGTTTACCAACTGGAAGTATTGATAACAGAGATGTTACACCAGCATCTGCAGATGCAAGATTAGGCTATGCAATGCAAAACGGTACCGGAACTTATGACCCATTTTTTTACATTAATAATTTAAACAATTTTGGTAAAATTAAAGTTGGACAGCAGTTTTTATTTAAAACATCAGCTTTAGGAAAAAATTCCAAAAATTATAGTTATGGTGATATCTATGATGCAACTTTATGGTCTTCTTATCGTTGGATAAATAATGTGAGTACTTCACTGAAAGTTAATTATAATTATCAAAGAGATATGAATGGATCGGATGATCAAATGAACAGAAGAATGAGTCCTGCTATGGACTCTTATAATAAGGGGCATCAAAAATTAAATTTAGGTCTTGGTATGAATTTGATTAATTATAATAAAATTATGACTAATCACAGATTAGGAATAGAAGGAATTTTTCCTATTTACCAAAGATACAAAGGTATACAAATGAAAGAAACTTACAAATTAGTGATTGGTTGGCAATATGGTTTCTGAGAATTAAGTTGATAAAAATTATAAACTATTCATAATGATTTTTAGAAGTACTAAAATACAATATTATGTTGAAGTTACCAATAATACTAGTTACGTTTGTTGCTCTATTTTTAGTTAATTCAAAAAAATCTGAAGCATTGAACTTGTATGAACTCTCCTTGATAGGCATTGGTTTTGGGTTTGTTGCCAATCAATATTTTGATAAAACCCTTGAATCATCCAATAATTTTGAATTGAAGGGCGAAGTAGTCGATAAATTCTATAATAGTAAGCAGAAAATTATCCCATCAAAATATTTTAGAAGCTTACCAATACAAGAACAATTATTAATAATTGAAGAGTTAGAGAGTTTTTAATTTAATTAAACAAATTGTAATAATGTCGTTAAATAATTAGATGGTAAAAATAATTGCTTTTTTAATATTTTCCTTATGGACTTCATCTTCTATGAGCAACACTTTCAGTGAAGTTTTTGGAAGTGAAGGTGCCGCTGGAATTGAAAACTCTAAAACTAGAAGTCTCAGTTATACATTGCAGTATGCAACTTTAGCTGGGTCAATAGGCTATGTTGTGAAACAACTTCATGATACTGGATTCCTTCAACCTTTGGGTTTTACCCCAAATTCATTTACTAAACTTTCACCATTAGCCTACAAGAAAAATTATTTGTTAGATTCACACTCAGCTAATGTCATAGCAGTTAGTCAAAAAGTAGAAAAATTAAATTACTACAATGATTTAAAAATGAAACTAGCAAAACGAAGGTATTCAGCACGAGCTATTGAAATAAGAGGCAAAAAAAATATTTCTGATTCTTTAAATAAATACAATAATAGAATTTCTATTTTGGAGAAATATAATGAAAAATAGTTTGAAAGTTTTTTCTTTTCTAATTTTATTTACCAATTATTCTTGTACATCTTTCAATGTAAACAAATCATCAATCATGAACACAACGTCTACAGCTGTAGGCGGTTACCTAGGTTATCAACTGGGCGATGGAGATCTTCTATCTACTACGGTTGGATCTACACTAGGAGCAGTTGTTGGAAGTTATTTAACTGATTTTATTAATCAAGATGACTATTATTATTATAAAGAAGAAACTCTTAAGGTTCTTGAAACTAATGATAATAATAATACAGTTAGATCTGGATATTGGCAAAACCCTAAAAGTGGGAATAAGGGTGTAATAAATATTGTAGGATACTTTGGTTCTCCCGAATGCAGGTTAATAGAGAATATATATGTAAAAGGTAACAAGAGTTCTAACTCATTTGGAACTGCTTGCAGAGAAAAAAGTGGCCAATGGGCTATGATAAAATAATATATTTAAACTTTTGTATATTTTATTATATCATAAATTATGATTATAATTTCTCCATCTAAAAACTTAAATTTAAATTCAGAAAATTTTGATTTTAATACGACCCAACCTATTTTATTTGATAGAACTTTGAAAGTTATAGATGAAATTAGGAAACTTAATATATTAGGTATTAAAAATTTAATGAAAATAAGTGATAATTTAGCTAAATTAAATCACGAAAGATTTCAAAAAATTAATCAAAATTCTAACCCAAAAAAACCTGCTGGTTTTATGTTTTCAGGTGATACTTTTAACGGGTTGTCTATCAGATCATTGGAAGGTTCTGAACTATTACTCGCACAACAAAGATTAAGAATTTTATCTGGATTATACGGTGTGTTGAGGCCATTTGATTTGATTGAACCCTACAGATTAGAGATGGGCACATCAGTGAATAGAGTTATGGGTGAAAATTTGTATGATTTCTGGGGAAAAAAAATTACAAATCAAATTAGTAAGGATTTAGAAGAAAATAATTCAAAATACCTATTTAACTTGGCTTCAAAAGAATATTTTTCGGTAATTAATCAGTCAAATATCAATTCCAAAATAATTAATTTTGATTTTAAAAAACAAAAAGGCTCAGAATTAGCTAATATAGGAATGCAAATAAAAAAAATTCGTGGTTCCATGGCAAGGTTTATTTTACAAAAAAAAGTTAAAAGTATTGACGAATTAAAATCTTTTAATGAGTATAGTTTTAATTTTTATTCTTTTGATGAAATCAATAATAAACTACTTTTTGTTTCTAAATGAGTAATATAAAATCTATTGTACAAATCCCTTGTCTTAACGAAGAAGCAGGAATAGGATTGGCTATAGACCAAATCAAAAAGCAAATCCCAAAATGCAAAATAATAGTCTACGATAACGGATCAACTGATAATTCAGTAAATATTGCTAAGAAAAACGGAGCTGAGGTTCGCTTTGTTAGTAAAAAGGGTAAAGGAAATGTAGTTAGAAAGATGTTTTCCGATCCGTTAGAAGCAGAATATTTTATAATGATAGACGGTGACAACACCTACGATGTTTCAAAACTCAATGAAATGTTAAAAATAATGAAAAAAAATGATTATGATATGATTGTGGGAAAAAGAATTCATACTGATTCTTTAGCTTACAGAAAAGGTCATGTATTAGGAAATAGATTCTTTTCAAATTTTGTAAATTTATTTTTTGGAAGAGATATTACTGATATATTTTCCGGATTTAGAATATTTTCTAAAAGATTTGTTAAAACATTTCCTTTGCATTCTCAAGAATTTGAAATTGAAGCCGAGTTAACAATTCACGCTTTAGAACAGAAACTATCTGTCTTGGAATATGATTGTAATTATAGTCCAAGAACTAATGGTTCTTACAGCAAACTTAGTACATATAAAGATGGAATAAAAATTCTTAAACTTATTCTAATTTTAATAAAAGATGAAAAGCCACTTTTATTTTTTTCAATATTTAGTTTAATTTTTTTATCCCTATCTTTGATAATAGGAGTTCCAGTTATAAAAGATTTTTATTTCACTGGTTTAGTTTTAAAAGTTCCATCCGCAATACTTGCTGGATGTTTAATGATTTTAAGTTTTCTCAGTTTTTTTTCTGGTTTGATTTTAGACATAATCAGAAAGGTGAGATTTGAAAACAAAAGAATGAATTTTCTTTTATTTAGAGATTAAAGTTGCTAGCGTATTGGAATTTTAATTTTTTTTTTGTAATTCTTCTTAAGTTTGTCATCATAAATTTGTTTTTTGTTCTCAGATAACAACCAGATCATTTGCATTGCCAAAGAATGAATTCTTTTAGCTTTTGATTCACCTGATAGTATCCTCGAAAATTGTCTTTTGCTAATTCCGAGAAGTTCAGATGCTTTATTAGTATTAAGGTTATTAATTTTCATCCATTCCTTAATTTCATCAGGTTTTGGTTTATCTATATTAATAAATAACAATTTATTTTTTTCCTAAATATGCTTTTTTAGTTAGTTTATTAAATTTGTTAATATTATCAATTTTACTATTTTCTTTGTCATTTAAAGAAATTAATATTATTGATATGAAAGAGATTGTTACTGTAAAAATTGCAGGGTATTTATATGGGAAAATCGGATCTTGGAAACCTAATATTTCTACCCAGATAGTAGGCCCTAATATTACAAGAGCTATAGTTGTTATTAAACCTACAGCACCTCCATAATATGCTCCATTAGTTGTAAGGTTTTTCCACGTGATTGTTAGAAATAGAATAGGGAAATTAGTACTTGCAGCAACAGCAAATGCCAATCCAACCATAAAGGCAACATTTTGTCCTTCAAAGAAAATTCCCAGAAAAATAGCTAAAACGCCTATGAATACACTGGACAACTTAGAAACTAATAGTTCTTTTTTTTCTTCGACATTTCCTTTATTAATTACGTAAACAAATAAATCTCTCCCAATTGCTGATGCACCTGCTAGTGTAAGTCCTGAGACCACTGCAAGAATTGTTGCAAAAGCTACAGCTGAAATAAAACCTAAAAAAATATCTCCTCCAATTGAATGCGACAAATGAATGGCAGCCATATTATTTGAACCTAATAGTTTTCCTGTTGCATCAAGATAATTTGGATCTTTAGTTAAAAATACAATTGCTCCAAAACCAATTACAAAAGTTAAAATATAAAAATATCCAATAAATGTTGTCGCATATAAGGCAGATATTCTAGCACTTTTTGCATCTGGGACAGTAAAAAATCTCATTAATATATGAGGTAAGCCAGCTGTTCCGAATATTAAAGCTATACCTAGGGAAATGGCCGAAATTGGATCAGAAATTAACTTGCCGGGAAATAAAATTTCGTTTTTACTTTCATGAATTACTGTAGCTTGATTTAATAAATTACTTAAACTAAATGAAAACTCTTTAAAAACTAAATATGCAAGAATAGATGCACCAAAGATAAGTAAAAATGCTTTAATTATTTGGACCCAAGTTGTAGCAATCATACCTCCAAAACTTACATAAATTATCATTAATATTCCAACTATCCAAACAGCAATTTCATAAGGTAAACCAAATAATATTTGGATAAGTGAACCTGCTCCAACCATTTGAGCAATAAGATAAAGAATAACAGTTACAAGAGTTCCAATTGCTGATAAAATTCTTATTTTTGACTGCTTAAGTCTTATTGAAGTAACATCAGCAAATGTGAATTTACCTAAATTTTTAAGTCTTTCTGCGATCAAAAAAAGAATTATAGGCCAACCAACAAGAAAACCAATTGAGTAAATTAGACCGTCAAAACCTGAAAAGAATACAAGGCCAGATATTCCAAGAAAAGAAGCTGCGGACATATAATCTCCAGCAATAGCAAGGCCATTTTGAAATCCAGAAATCTTTCCGCCGGCAGCATAATAATTTTCTTTTACATTAGTTTTTTTTGAAGCATAGTAAGTTATTAGTAGTGTTACAAAAACAAATAATAAAAAGATTATTGAAGCGAAATAATTACTTTCTTTATTACTTGCTAATAATGAAAAGGGATAGAAACATATAGTTATTAAGGAAATTAAAAACATTATTCGATATTATTTTTTAATTTATCGAGATAATTATTTGCGATTAAAGTATAAACAAATGTAAGAAAAATAGAAAAAACTATAATTGAAAGTCCCAAAACTATTCCAATTGTAAGATAAGTTTGTCCAATAAATATTCCTAGAATTTCTGGTTTAAATCCAATGATAAGAATAAAAGAAAAGTATACTATTAAAACTAAAGTTGAAAATGAAAATGCAATGAGTTTATTCAGAAATATAAACTTTCTGTATTCTTTTTCTTTTAAATCCAAGGTCTTCATTTTTTAAAGCCAGATTTAATCTGGCTTTACATTATATATAAATTTTTAAAGATTAACAGTTACAGCCTTAAGTTCTGTATAATTTTTTAGAACTTCATGTCCCATTTCTCTTCCCCATCCCGATTCTTTATAACCTCCAAACGGAAGTGAGGCATCAAATATATTGTGACAATTAATCCATACAGTTCCTGCACGTATTTTTCCAGCAAGTTTGTGAGCTGTGCTAATATTTTTACTCCATACACTTGCTGCAAGTCCAAATGAAGTATTGTTTGCAGCATCAGCAATCTTATCAAGATCTTGATCTGAAAATGGTTGTGCGCATAATACCGGGCCGAATATCTCTTCTTTTACAATTGACATATCTTTATTTGTTTTTGAAAAAACTGTTGGATGTACAAAATGACCACCTGATGAATTATCATATTTTCCACCAGCTAATACTTCGCCACCATCACTTTTACCTGAATCAATATATCCTGATACTTTTTTAAATTGTTCATCAGAAACTAAAGGACCCATCTCTGATGAAGAATCCATACCTGGGCCAACTTTAATGTTTGATGCAATTTTTGAAATTCCTTCTGTTACTTGATCAAAAACTTTCTCATGAGCCATTAACCTTGAACCAGCACAGCAACATTGGCCATGATTAAAGAAAATTGCACTGGCTGCTCCAGCAATAGCAGCATCAATGTCTGCATCAGGGAATATTATTGTTGGAGATTTACCTCCAAGTTCTAATGATACTTTTTTTAAGTTTCCAGCAGCGGCTTTTGTTATTAACTTTCCAACTTCTGTTGAGCCTGTGAATGCAACCTTATCAACTTGAGGATGGGCAGCTAGAGGTGCTCCAGCTTCTTCTCCGAACCCGGTAACAACGTTTAAAACACCATTTGGTAAAATATCAGCATCATTAATAATTTCAGTTAACCTTATAGCTGAAAGAGGTGTTTGTTCTGCAGGCTTTAATACGATAGTACAACCTGCTGCTAATGCAACAGATAATTTCCACGCTGCCATTAGAAGTGGGAAATTCCAGGGTATTATTTGACCAACAACACCAACAGGTTCTCTTAATGTATAACTATGGTATTGAGCTCCAGGAGTGTATGGCACAGAGATTGGAATAGTTTCACCTTCAATTTTTGTCGCCCAACCTGCCATATATCTGAAAATATCTGATGAAAGTGCAACATCTGCACCAGCAGCTATAGCAACTGGTTTGCCATTATCAAGTGATTCTAACTGTGCTAATTCTTCTGTATGAGCATCAATTAACTCAGCGATTTTCCAAATTTTCTTCCCTTTTTCATTTGGCGGAATTTTATGCCAATCTCCAGAATCAAAACACTTTCTGGCAGCCGAAACAGCTAAATTAATATCTTCTTCTCCACCAGCCGCACATGTTGCAATTTTTTTACCAGTAGCTGGGTCTTCAACATCAAAAGTTTTACCAGATTTAGAATCTACCCATTTACCATTAATATAAAGTTTTTGCGTTTGTTTTAAGAATTTACCAACATTATCATTGACAGTATAGTTAAGTATCGAAGCATCCATTTTAATTCCCTCCAATTTTTAAATTATAAAATAAATCCTATTATTTCTAATGATATCAATAGAAATGTTTAATTACAAGAAATCTTAGTTAAATTTATTTTTTGAAATATATTATTAAAAGTTTTGATTTATTTAGAGTTTGGTTGGGTTAGGAGCATCACCATAAATCTTTTTGGGATCAAAAACTTTTTCCTTTTCAGTAAATTCAAGTTTATTCGTATAGCGTTTGTTTTCTTCTGTTAATTTTCTATAAAAACAAGATTTATATCCGACGTGACAGCTAGCCTTTAATCCACCTAGCTCAACAAAAAAAATCACACAATCCTGATCATCATCAATTTTAATCTCTTTAATTTTCTGTTTTAGTCCGCTGGTTTCACCTTTCTTCCAAATACATTTTCTACTTCTTGACCAGTAATGAGCTTCTCCAGAATTCATTGATAGTTGAAATGCCTCAGGATTCATATAGCCATGCATGAGGATATAATTATTATGCGAATCCACGGTAATTACAGGTATAAGGTCGTTTTCATCAAACTTTGGTTGAAGTTTTGTACCTTCTTCAACTTCAAAAACAGATTCTCTTTTACTGAAATTATTGATGATTACTCCATAATATAATTTAAAAATCTTTTCTGAAGGTTAAGATCTGTTTTAAATTCACCTAAAAACGAATTGGTAATTGTTGAAACATTAGGTTTTTCGACTCCTCTAGTTGTCATACATTGGTGAATGGCTTTTATGTAGACTGCAACTCCTTTTGGTTTCATCGAATTATTAATTGCTGTTGAAATTTGCTGAGTCATTGTTTCTTGCGTTTGAAGCCTTTTAGCAAAGACTTCGACAGTTCTAGCTAATTTAGAGATACCAACCACTCTTTTCACCGGAATGTATGCAATATGAGCTACACCTATAATAGGTACCATATGGTGTTCGCAATGAGAATTAAATGGTATATCCTTTAGCATAACCATATCTTTATAACCCTGAACATCCTCAAAGGTTTTTGAAAGAATTTTTTCTGCAGACTCGTTATAACCTAAAAAAAACTCTTCATATGCATTGATAACTCTTTTAGGAGTTTCACGTAATCCCTCTCTTTCAGGATCGTCACCTGCCCAACGAATTAGTGTCTCTACTGCTTTTTCTGCCTCTTTTCTACTAACCTTATTTTGATGAGCCAGTTTTATTTTTTTTTGTGAACTTGAATCCATAATATCTTTTGCTTTCTATTTTAATTTAATCTGATAATTATAATCTTGTACTAAAAAAAAAAAATTAAAGTAATATATTTAATACTACTTAAATATTCAATTTGCAAAATGAAATTTAAAATCTTAAATGGTACCATTTACGACCCCTCGCAAAATATAAATGGAAAGAAACAAGATTTATATATAGAAAATGGCTTAATTGTTAAACCTGATAAGTCGAAAACTAAAGATTTCACGAATATTTATGATGCAAAAGGAATGATTGTAATGGCTGGTGCCATAGATATCCATTCCCATATTGCTGGTGGTAATGTGAATAATGCAAGATTACTCTCACCAGAGATACACTCTAATTTTGTTGAACACAATCTGGGAAGAAAAAAATTACTACCTGGTTTTAACTCAAGATGGACTTCTGAAGGTACGGGTTACAGATATGTTGAAATGGGGTTTACAACTGTTATTGAACCAGCTGTTTTGCCAATTAACTCATTTTTAACACAATTAGAGTTGGAAAAGATTCCAATGATTGATAAAGGGAGTCTATGTATAGTTGGAAATGACAATTTTCTTCTGACAGCTTTAAGTGAAAAAAAAGGACAATCATTTATTGATGATTATGTGGCCTGGAATATTAATTCATCAAAATCTATTGGTTTGAAAGTTATAAATGCTGGAGGCTCAGAGTTTTTTAAAAAATCCGGTGAAGCTGAAAAATTTGGATTAGATGATATTGTTCCAGAATATGGAGTTAGCTCCAGAGAAATCATGACATCTCTGAATGTTGCTAATGAAAATTTAAATATACCTCATCCTGTTCATGTTCACTGCAATAATTTAGGAATGGCTGGAAATATTAAATCTATTTTAAACACAATTGATGCTTCACAGGGTAGAAGAATGCACTTAGCACATATTCAATTCTATTCATATGGTGATGAGGGTAAAAAGGGTTTTTCATCGGGATCAGAAAAATTAGCTCAAAAAATAAATAACAATAAAAATATTTCTGTTGATGTAGGACAAGTAATGTTTAAACCAACAATGACAATTTCTTCAGATATTTGGAAACAAAATCAAGCAAAATTAAATGCAAACCCAAAAAAGTGGGTAATATCAGAAGTTGAGGATGGAGGAGGGGGCATAATACCCTATGAGTATAGAGAAACCAATTTTGTAAATGCTTTACAATGGGCAATAGGATTGGAGTTATTTTTACTAATAAATGACCCTTGGAGAGTGTTTTTAACAACGGATCATCCCAATGGAGCACCTTTTACATCATACCCAGAACTTTTAAGATTACTTATGGACCTTGATTTTAGAAATGCACAAATAGACAAAATAAATGTGTATGCAAAAGATATCAGTAAATTAAAATCTATAAAAAGAACATATAGTCTTTATGAAATTGCTATTATGACTAGAGCTGCTCCAGCAAAAATATTAGGATTTAATGATCGAGGTTCATTAAGAAAGGGTTCGGTTGCAGATATAGCAATATATGATCCAAAAAAACCAATTGATGAAATGTTTCGAAATGCAAAGTATGTATTTAAAAATGGAATTGAAGTAGTAAAAAATGGAAATGTTCTAAGACATCTCAAAACTAAAACAAAATGCTTGAATGTCAATTATGATAAAAAAATTCACAAAAATATTCAAGAATGGTTTAACTCCTTCTACTCACTAGATTTAAAAGAATTTGAATTAGATGAAAATTTTTTTGATGCAAATAATTTTGAGTTTATTAACAAAAATTAAACTTTTTTATCTTGATCAATAATATTGAAAAAATAGGGTGTCATAAATAAAGTTAAAAAGATTGAAAAAATTATACCTGTTATTAAAACCAAACCTATAGTTAACCTTGATTCATATCCAGCTCCGGATCCTAAAACTAATGGAACTACCCCAACAACAGTTGAAACACCTGTCATAACAATGGGTCTAAATCTTTTCCTGCATGCTTGAATAAGAGCATTGTATGAATTTTGACCTTGAGATTTAATTTGTCTGGCAAACTCTACTATTAATATTCCATTTTTAGTGGCAATACCCAACATAATTATAAGACCAATTTGACTAAATATATTCAATGAATTGTTAAAAAATAATATTGCACTTAATGGCGCAAGAAGAGTTAATGGTACAGACAACATGATTATAAATGGGAATTTAAAACTTTCGAATTGCGCGCAAAGAACTAGATAAACAAAAATTAAAGAAACAAAAAATAAAAAATAAAATTGATTCATGGATTTTTTATATTCTTTACTTTGACCTTTAAAATCAATTTTAAAACTACCAGCTAGTTTTTCCTTTGAAATATTTTCTAGATACATTATTGCTTCTCCAAGTGAGTATCCTTTTTTTAAACCAGCACTTAAAGTTATAGACCTCATTTTATTATATCTATTCAATTCTTTTGCCTCTGAAACTTCTTTGAATTCTAGAAGATTCTCCAATCTTATATAATTTCCATCTGCTGACTTAACTTCAAATGCTCCAATATCTCTGAAATCTTGTCTATTTTCTTTATTAGCTTGAACGATAACGTAATATTCTTCACCATTTTCAACAAAAGTATTTATTTTTCTTCCTGCCAGTAATATTTCAATTGTTCTTCCTATATCAGCATTAGAAACTTTAAGGTCTGAAGCTTTATCTCTATTGATACTAACTTTTATTTGGGGTCTATTTTTTTTATAATCTATTCTACTAAAAAGAAAATTATTATTCTTAGATATCTCATCGGTAATTATATTCATTTTTTTATTGATATCATCATAACTATCACCGGATATAACATATTGAAGTTGCTGTCCAGAGCGTCTTTGACCAAGGCCACGAGGTGGAAATATAATAACCTTTGAATCTGATAGCTCGGATGAAATATTTTTAAATTCTTCAATAATTTTCCATATCTTTCTTCTTTCATCCCAATGATTCAAAACAATTATTCCCAAGCCATCACTAAAATTTTCAGTACCTGAAAAGCTTCTTGGAACTCTAAGTAAAATTCTATTTGCTTCATTATTTTTATTGAACTCTATTAATTTTGTTTCAAGTTTTAGCATTTGATTAACAGTATTTTCAAATGTACTTCCTTCTGGTGCCTCTATTACTAAAATAAAAACTCCTCTATCTTCTTGTGGTGCAAATTCTTTAGCTATATTTTTATATACCTCTATTGATAAATATATTAAAGGTAAAATTATAAGAGGATAAAATTTCTTTTTTTTTAATAATAATTCAAGTGTTTTAATATAGATATTTTCAAATTGAATTGAATTATTTTTTTTTGAGCGATTTAAAACTTTTGAACATAACATTGGAGTAAGTGTGAGTGAAATAATTGTTGAAAAAAAAACTGCAGCAATAATTGTTACTGCCAATTCTTGAAAAAGTTTAGCGGTATCACCCTCAAGAAAAGATATTGGCACGAAAATACTAATTAAAACAATAGATGTAGATATAATTGCAAACAATACTTCTTTAGATCCTTTTATTGCTGCTGTGATTTTGTTTTCTCCACTGTCAATTTTTTTGTGAATATTTTCTAACATAACTATCGAATCGTCTATCACCAGTCCAGTACATAATACTAATGCTAAAAGTGTTATAAGATTCAGAGAAAAACCAAAGAAATTTAAAAATATAAAAGTTGAAAGAATTGAAATTGGAACAGTTAAAATAGGTATTAACGTACTTTTGTAATCCCTTAAAAAAATTAATATTATTAATGTTACAAGAAAAACAGCAAAACATAGAGTAAATATTACTTCTTCTAATGCTTCAGATACAAAAAGTGAAGTATCGTAGCTTTGATAAATATTTATATTATTTGGTAGTTCATTTTTTATTTTAATAAATTCTTCTTTAACTTTATTTGTAACATTTATTAAGTTTGCAGATTTTTGCTTTAAAATGCCCAAACCAATCATTTCTTCTCCATTACCTCTAAATAATTGTCTAGTTTCTTCTGGGCCGATTTCAATTTTGGCAACATCTTTTAGTCTGACAAATGAAAAATCATCAGATCTCTTAATGACTAAATTTTCAAAGTCATATGAAGATTTATAACCACTCTCAAGTTTTACAGTAAAATCTCTGTACTTCGATTCAATTCTTCCTGCTGGAATTTCAACATTTTCATTTAAAATCTTTCTTTCTATTTCTGTAACTGAAATTCCATATTGAGAGAGTTTAATTGGATCTAGCCATATTCTTAGAGATTTTTTTTTACCACCTGATATTCTAACTTTTGCAACTCCAGGTATGACTGACAATCTATCTACCAAAAACCTTTCAGCATAATCAGTTAGTTCTAATTGATTAATATCGTCTGAAGTAAGGTTTAACCACATTATCGCATTGGCATCTGAATCAATTTTTGAAATCTCTGGAGGTTCAGAATCTCTTGGAAGATTGTCAACAATTCTTGATACAGCATCTCTTACATCATTTGCTGCTTCATTAATTTCTTTGTCAGGTTTGAACTCAATGGTAATTTTGGATCTTCCATCTCTGCTTACAGAGGAAATAGAATCAATTCCATCAATTCCACTTATTTGTCCCTCAATAATTTCTGTTATCTTAGTTTCAATAATATCAGATGCTGCACCTGAATAGAGCGTATCAATAGTAATTTCTGATCTCTCAATGTCTGGAAATTGTCTTAAAGGTAGTTTATTTAATGATAAAATTCCCCACAAAATTAAAAATGCTGAAAGAACAGTACAAAAAACTGGCTTTTTAATGAAAAACTCTGAAAAATTCATTTTAATTTTACTACAGAACCCTCTTTAATTTTATTAATACCTTCATAAACTACTAGATCATTGATATCTAAACCTCCAAGAATTTCAACCATCCCATCTTTTCTTAATCCAACTTCAATTTTTTTTTTTTTAATTATATTTTCTTCCTTTATTAGATATACATAGGTTAAATTATCTTGATTAATTATAGCATTTTCCCTGATGGTAAATGAATTTCTTTTTGTTAACCGAATTTTTAAATTAGCCATCATTCCCGGTCTAATTTTGTTATTAATATTATTAATTCTTCCTAAAACTTTAAATGTTCTTGTTTTTTTGTCTATAATTGGATCAATAACTGATAGTTTCCCATTAATTTTTTGAAATTTGTCAATTTCTAAAACAAAGTTCATATCTTTTTTTATTAGAATTGAGTAGTTTTCAGGAATAAAAGCTTGAATTTTTAATGAATTAATATCGTATAGCTCTGTAATTATGTCACCAGGTTTAATAAATGATCCTTCACTATAATTTCTGATTCCAGTTACCCCATCAAATGGGGCTTGAATTTTCAAATCTGCAATTTGTGCCTCAATTTCTTTAATTTTTCCAGATAATTTTTTTTTGGTCATTAATCTATTATCTAAGACTGACTGAGATATATTGCCTTTTTTAGCAAGTTGCTTAGCTCTGTTGTAATTTAACTTTGCTTCTTCAAACTCTGCTTGAGCTTGAGATAATTGAGCTTGTTCTTCGTTATCTACTAGCTCCACTAATAATTGATTTTTTTTAACAGACTTACCTTCATTAAATAAAATTTTTTTTATTTTTTCAGAAACAACACTTGTTACTTTAATGCTTTCGTTAGGAAGAACAGACCCTGGTATTTCAAGAACATCAAAAACCTCCTTTTTGATAGGATTTTGTGCACTTACTGTAATACTAGTTTCAGAATGTAAATTATTAAAATATAAGAGGCAAAACAAGAATAAATTAAAAGTTTTACTATTCATACATTCCTTAAAGCATTTATTATACTAACATACTCGTTAGAACTAAATATTGTGGAACCTGATACTATAATATTTGCACCTGCATCAATACAGTCCTTTGCAGTTTGCAAATTTATACCACCGTCGACTTCGATGTCAATTTTTTTCTCCCCAACTATTTTTTTTATTTTTGTAATTTTCTCTAGTTGTTCTTTAATGAAACTTTGACCGCCAAAACCTGGCTCGACTGTCATTACTAAAATTAAATCTACATATTCAATATACTTTTTTATAACATTTGCTGAAGTTGATGGTTTAACAGAGATGCCAACTTTTTTATTATGCTGTTTTATCAAAGAAATACATTTAAATACGTCTTCTTCTATTTCATGATGAATAGTTATGATGTCTGCACCGGCATCAGCAAAAATAGGAATATATTTTAGCACTGGATCTATCATTAAGTGTACATCGAATATTTTTTTTGAGAACTGTCTTATTGATTTAACAACATCAGGCCCAATAGTTAGATTTGGAACAAAGTGCCCATCCATAACATCAATATGAATATAATCACAACCGGCTCTGTCTATATCATATACTTCTTGACCAAGTTTAGAAAAATCTGCGGAGAGAATTGATGGTGCGATTTTAATATTTTCATTCATAATTCCATTTTCTCGAGATTTTCTGAGTATGTACCAAGAGTAGCCATAGAATTTAATTTACTTCTTTTATAAAGTGCATTTTGCGAACTATCAATTTCCTCGTCTTTTCCTTTCCATAAACTAAGAGACGGTTGTTGTAATGCCCTCCCATAGGAAAAACTTAAACTCCAAGTATAATTTTTAGATAACTTGTTCATTTCATTTAGATGTTGCGTAGCTAATTCGTTGCTTTGTCCTCCTGATAAAAAAACAATTCCGGGAACTTCTGAAGGAACATTTTCTTTTAAACATTTAAGAGTCATGGATGCAACTTCTTCAATTGATGCTTGATTTTTATATTTATTTCCAGCTATTACCATATTTGGTTTCAATAAAATGCCTTTTAAAGAAACTGAATGAGAATTCAGTTTTTTGAAAAGTATATTTTGTGTTTTGGAGGTAACTTCGTAACATTTTTCAATAGAATGATCACCATCCATTATTATTTCTGGTTCAACAATTGGAACCATTCCACTATCTTGAACTATTCTTGCATATCTGGCTAAGTTTTCGCAATTTAAGTCAATCAAATAATCTGACGGTATATCTTTGTCTTGATTTATATCAATAATTGCCCTCCATTTTGTAAATGCAGCTCCAAGTTCTATATATTCTTTTAATCTCTCTGCCAAACCATCAAGACCCTCGGTAACTTTTTCAATGGCTTCGGGTTTTAAAGAAACTGCCCCTTTATCAACTTTTATTCCTACAAGAATATCATTTTGATTAAGATATTCTCCAAAAGGAATTCCATCAGAAGTTGACTGTTTAATTGTTTCGTCAAAAAGAATTATTCCACTAATATATTGATTGATATTTTTAGTTTTAAAAAGTAATTCTCTGTATTTTCTTCTATTTTCAAATGTAGATTGTGTATTAATTAAATTAAACCTTTTTGTTATCGTATTTGTGCTCTCATCAGCGGCTAAAATCCCTTTGGGAGGATTGGACAATTTGACTGCAATTTGATTTAATTTTTTTTCGTCCATAAAACTTACTTTACGCATTAAGACTGTCTAAACCTGGCATATTCTTACCTAGAATAAACTCTAAGAATGCCCCTCCACCGGTTGATACAAATGAGAAATCATTAAAGCATTTAGATTGATTTAAAATAGCTATGGTATCACCTCCACCAGCTACAGAAAAGAAATTTTTATTTTTATTATCTTTTATAGACTTTAAAACAAACTTAGTTCCCTCATCATATGGTTTTTGTTCGAATAGCCCTAAAGGGCCATTCCACAAAATCATGTTACTTTTAACAACTTCATTATAAAATAACATTCTTGTTTGTGGGCCAATATCAACAATCATATCTTTTGTGTCAATTTTATTTATAGATTTGACAACTGGTATATTTTTAATTTTTTTATCAGTAACTATCACATCTTCTGGAACAATTATTTTATCGGAGTATTCATCGATAATTTCTTTAGCGAGCTGAAGCATCTTTTTTTCATGAAGTGATACTCCTATTTCATTACCTAATGCTAGACTTATCGTATTAGCCATTGCGCCCCCAATGAGAACTTTTGAAAACTTTTTAGTATAAAATTCAATTAGACTTATTTTTGTTGAAATTTTTGACCCACCTATAATTGCTATTGAATTTAAGTCATTAGTTATGAAAAATAATTTTTTTAAGTTTTGTATTTCTTTTTCTAACAACAAACCTGGGAATGAAGGAAGAAGTTTTGGAATTCCAGCAATTGAAGAGTGTTTTCTATGGCTACATGAAAAACATTCATTAACGAATATATCTCCCAGAGACGATAATTTTTTTATAAAATCATCTTCAAATTTTTCTTCCTCTGGATAAAACCTTATATTTTCAAGAAGTATGATTTCAAATTCATCAAATTTCTTTTTCAAAAAATCTTTTTTTAAATTTTTAATTGGCACATCACAAAAATAAAGTTTTTTTTCTAAAATTATTTCTAACTTATCAAATACTTTTTTTAAAGAAAGATTTTCTGAGGGGATACCTTTCGGTCTACCAAGATGAGATATTATTATTATTTTAGCTTTTTTCTCTAAAAGTTTTAGAATTGTAGGAATAACTTTTTCTATTCTAGTAGGATCAGAAACTTCTTGATCCTGAATTGGACAATTTAAGTCAACTCTAACTAACGCAATTTTATTGTAAACAAAATTAAATGAATCAGAAAATTTTTTTTTTATAGTGATCATTAGAAAAATTCTTTCAAAATCTTTTTAAATATTTTTTCTTTTGTTATTCCAAAGTGTTCAAATAAATGTTCTGCTTTTCCAGATTCTCCAAAATTATTTATTCCAAATATTAGGTCGTCTGAATTTAAAAATTTATGCCATCCCATTTCTGACGAAGCTTCAATCACAACTCTATATTTTTCTCCTAATATTTTTTTTTGATAACTTTTTGTCTGAGATTCAAATAATTCTATGCAAGGCATGGATACTAAGTTAGATTTGATTCCTTTTTTCTCCAGCATTTTATAAATTTCATTTGCTATAGAGACTTCTGACCCACTTGAGATAATAGTGATTTGAAAATCTTGATTATTTTTTAAAAAATATCCGCCTTTGCTTGTATTATTATTTTTGTAATTTTTTCTTATAAGTGGCAAACTTTGTCTTGATAAAGCTAAAACTGATGGAACATTTGGTGAATTAATTGCTATTTCCCATGATTCAAAAGTTTCAATTGAATCGCATGGTCTAAATACATTTAAGTTTGGAATAGCTCTCAAACCAACTAAATGTTCAATTGGTTGGTGAGTTGGTCCATCTTCTCCTAAACCAATCGAATCATGAGTAAAAACATAAATAACTTGCTGTTTCATCATTGCTGATAGTCTTATTGAATTTTTACAATAATCAGAAAAAACTAAAAAGGTTCCTCCATAAGGTATAAAACCGCCATATACAGCAATACCATTCATAGCAGCAGCCATTAAGTGTTCTCTTACACCGTAATGTATATAATTAAGGTTTTTTCCATTAAGATTTGATTTCGATATCTTTGTTAAATTTGATCCTGTGAGGTCTGCCGAACCACCTATGAGAATATTTTTTTTTTTGTATAGGAATTCTATGGTTGTTTGAGATGATTTTCTTGTAGCCTCAGCTTTGCTATTATTAACTATTGTTTCTAAAAAATTAAACGTGTCTTTAGTTCTTTGTAATTTTACAAACTTCATTTGTTTAGATAAATTGACTTTATGTTTTGATAAAGAAAGCCTTGCTTCCCAATTTTCTCGACTTTTTTTTCCTTTTTTTGAGGTATTTCTCCAGTTTTTTAAAATTTTATTAGGTACATCGAAGTTATTATGATTCCAGTTCAATTTAGTTTTAGTTAATCTTGCTTCTTTTTCTCCAAGTGGGGAACCATGACACGATTCTTTACCTGATTTATTAGGAGATCCAAATCCAATGACAGTTTTACATGAAATTAAAGAAGGTTTGTCAGACTTTGATGCCAATTTCAAAGCTTTATTAATTTGTTCAAAATTATGGCCATCAATACTTAGAGTATTCCAATTACTAGCTTTAAAACGTTTTTCTTGATTATCAGAGCAAGTAAGTTTGGTAGAGCCATCAATTGAAATTTTATTATCATCAAATAGAACTATTAGTTTATTTAAATTTTGATGACCTGCAAATGAAATAGCTTCTTGAGATATTCCTTCCATTAAACATCCGTCTCCGACTAAAACCCATGTTTTATGATTTATTATATTACCGTATTTAAGATTCAAGACTTTCTCTGCTAACGCCATTCCGACAGCATTTGCAAAACCTTGACCAAGTGGTCCTGTAGTTGTTTCAATACTTTTTAATAAACCATACTCAGGGTGTCCAGCAGTTTTACTGCCAAGTTGTCGAAAATTCTTAAGTTGATTTATTGTACAATCTTTGTAACCAACTAAGTAAGAAATTGCATAAAGTAGCATGGAGCCGTGACCAGCTGATAAAATAAATCTATCCCTATTTAACCAGTCAGGTTTTTCTGGATCAAAATTCAAATATTTTGAAAAAAGGATTGTTGCAACATCCGCCATACCCAATGGCATGCCTGGGTGCCCAGAGTTTGCTTTTTCGATTGAATCAATTGATAGAGCTCTTATAGCATTTGCCATCTCTTGATATTTTGCATTATTAAAATTATTCATGGTTTGTATTTAGTATAAACTTACCAAAAGCCCTTGGCCCTCCAGAAGTTGTTATTGAAGTTTTATTATTAAAATTATTTAAATCAATAAGAATAATATTATCTTGAAACCAGCAAGCAACAACAATTAAATTCAGTGAATAGCTAATATCAATTCCCTCAGGATATTCACATACATCATTAATTGTTGACAATTTTTTATTTTTATTCATATCAATAACAGATATACTATCATCTCTCTGATTAGTAACATATAAGTGATTTTTTACCTTATCGTGAATTGAAGAATACGGCCATTTTCCCACATCTATATTTTTAATTATTTTAAAATTTATTTTATTTACTATTGAGATTGAATTTGATTGAACATTAGTAACTACAATATAATCAAGATAATTCTCTGAGTAGATTCCAAAAGGAGCACTTCCAACATTTACATTACTTATTAATTCAAAAGTATCTGTATTTATTATTGATAGATTTCCATCTTCTCTATTTGCAACGAATAAGTGTTTAGTGGCTTCATCAAAATATAGACCTGCTGGAGAGGCGCCAACAGAAATAATTTTTATTTTTTTCTTACTTATAAGATCTAAGACAGTAACAGAGCTATCATACCAATTGGAAACAAATAAAATATTTTTATTTCTATCAAATGCTAATCCCATTGGACTTTTTCCTGAGTTTATTAAAATATTTGAATCTTTTAACCAATTTATAACTGAAATATTGTTGCTTTCAGGGTTTGAAACAAAAATCATTTGAGTTTTTTGATCTACTAAAATAGCAGCGGGTTTTAGTCCAACATCAATTTCTTTTATTTTAATTTTCTTATTTAAATCTATTATGTCGAGCTTGTTACTCTCTTGATTTGTAATAAATGCTAATTCATTTGATTCTAAAACTGAGAAGATTGAGAGCAATATTAAGAAAATATGTAAATGCATTAATTTTTTTCGATAATAACTTTAAGTCCCTTAAGGTTTTCGCTAACAAAATTATTTACAAGTTTTTTTGAATTTTCGTCATTTAATTCTGGAGGTGGATCGTTGCCCATAAAACCTCTGTAAAAACCAGTTTTATATAATACTGATGTTTTTTGACCTTCAGGTTTTATAAAAATTTTAGCAGCATAACTATTCACGGGTAAAACTTTATTGTCTGTTTCAATGATTCTCCAGTTAATCATCATTTTTTTATCATCAATTTTTTCAAGTTTTTGTTTAATAATTTCACCTGATTTAAATTTAATAACTCTTTCTGAACCTACTTGATCTCCGTCCGAAGAAACATCTTTAATATTTTCATTCCATGTAAATTCTTTAAAATTGCTTACAATTTTCCAAACATCTGAAGCGGGAGCATTTATAATAATAGATTCGGAAACTTTTTGTCGCGAAGGTCCGTGAGCATTAATAGACGTATAAAAGAAACACAGGAGGAGAATTGAAAAATATAGTTTGATTTTATTTTTTAACATAATTATTCCTAAAATTATAATATTCTAAAGTTATTTTTATCTTCTAATACTGATAATGCAACAAGCATTTCTGAATTTTCATCTTTAAGATCTACTATAACAGCATGGATTACACCTGAAATTGTTTTCAATCTCTTGACTTTATATTTTGTTCTGTTCAATTTTCTTTCAGAAACTTTTTCAATTACTTTATCAATAATGAAATTCATAAAAAATATATGGTAATTTAAAATTATAAATCTAATAATTCTTATTATAGGAAATATGAAAAACTTTTTAGAGATTATATTAAAGCAACCTAAATTAATAATTTCAATTAATATTTTACTTTGTCTTTTTTTCGGTTTTTTGACGACATTAAATTTAAAAATAAATACATCTACCGATTCTCTAATTAAAGAAAATTTAGATTTTAAGAAAAATCAAAAAAAACTGAAGCAAACGTTTAAAATTCTTAATAATAATATTTTAATTAGAATTAAAGCTAAAGATCAAGATGATTTATCTGCATTTGGTCAAAGTATAATCAGTAAACTCGAGGCGAATAATGCGGTTTCTTTTGTCTATTCTCCAAATTTTGATGAAGTATTTAAGAAAAACTTTTTTTTATTTTCAAATGATTTAGAAAAAATAGAGATTGTTGAAAAGCTCTATGAGTATCAGCCTTTTCTCTCTCAGATTAATAATCATAAAAATAAACTTGAAGGATTTAATAATTTATTAGAATTATCAATTAAAAAAAATTCAAAAGAGGACTTGAAAAATTTTTCTAACATTTTTCTTAATTTTTCAGATTCTCTTAAAAAAAAAGAAACATTAGACTGGAAAAAACTTTTATCAAATCAAAGTAATGATTTTTTTATACTTTTCGGAATCAAGGAAAACTATTTGAAAGCTAATGATTTTACGAATTTTTATAATTTTTTAAATAGCTTGAGGTTAAAAACTAGTCCAGAAATTCAAATAGATTTTACGGGTGGTTTGATTATTGATTATGAAGAAATATCATCAGTTGCATCTGGTGCAATTTTATCAGGAATCTTAAGTTTTATATTAGTAGGTTTTATTTTATGGCTTGCATTTAGAAATTTTTTTTTAATTTTTTCAATTTTAATAACAATTGCTAGTGGTTTGATAATAACATTGGGTCTTACCACAATATTTATCGGATCCTTAAATTTAATTTCAGTAGCTTTTGCAGTTTTATTTATTGGTTTATCTGTTGATTATGGAATACAGGTATGTTCGAGAATTTTGGAAAGAGTTGATAATTTTAAAGAGGGTATTACCCCGCATATACTTTCAGTATCAAAAACACTATTATTAGCATCTATACCTTCCATTATTGGCTTTTTATCATTTGTTCCAACAAATTATGTTGGATTATCAGAATTAGGAATTATTTCTGCAATAGGACTGGTTGTTGGTTTTTTGCTAAATATTATACTTCTTCCAAGTATATTAAACGTTAATTCTAAAATAAAGAAATCTAAATTTATTTGTTTGGAATCATATAATTTCTTAAATTTTATATTTAAGAATCAAAATATGGTTATAGTTTTTTTTTTTTTAATCTTATCATTTACACTTTTGAATTTTAATAAAATTAATTTTGATTTTGATGCGTTAAATTTGAAAGATCAAAATTTGCAATCTGTAAAGTTAGCTAAAGAAATTATAGAGAAAAATCCAACATCTGATTACATAGTTTCAATTATCTTTAACAAAAATGAAGCTGAAAACTTTAATAAATCACATCCAATTTTTAAAGATGAAAATATAAAAGATTATTTTTCTTTTCAAAAAGTTTTATCAGATTATGAAAATGATGAACTCGATTATCTAAAATTTCTGTTAAGTCCTAATTTATTAAAAAAAGATCAAAGTCAAGTTAATGAAATTGAAAACTTTAAATTATTTCTTCAAGAATTTGTCAATAAGGACTTGGGAGACGTATCAATTCATGCTAAAAAACTTTTAAAAGAAATTTCTATCCTTGAAGATAATAATTTTACTTCGGACAATATTACCGATTTGATGTTTAATGGTTTTCAAGATCTAATCAAATTTATAAAAAATTTAGGTGTTATGCCTATTGGATTCCAAAATTCAATACCTGATTATTTTAAAAATAGGTATGTAAATAATAATAGTTTTTATAGGGTGGAAATTTTTCCATTAAAAGATATTTCTATACCTAAAAATCTAAGAAGTTTTGTTAATGTTTTTGATCAATTTTTTCCAAATGCTACTGGTATGCCAGTTGTACAACTGAAGGCAGGTGAGGTGGTTACTGGTTCTTTTTTGAAAGCATTATCAATTTCTTTAACTTTTTTATTATTATTTCTTTTTTTTATTTTTAAGAAGAAAATCTATGTTTTTCTGTGTTTCTGTTCTTTGATTTCGGCTTTTATTCTCACAGTTTTTTTTATGATTGTACTTAAAATAAATCTAAATTTTGCAAACATGATTTCCTTACCTTTGCTTTTTAGCTTGGGAATATCTTATTCTATTTATTTCTTAAAGAGACATGAAGAGCTAGGTGGATTAAATGAGATTTTTAAATCAAATACCCCTTTAGCAATCTTATTTAGTGGATTAACAACAATTTTTTCATTTAGTACCTTATATTTATCTCCTCATAGTGGTACATCATCAATGGGAGCTCTTTTATTTATAAGTTTAATGACCACACTTATATCAAGTTTAATTCTTCTTCCCTTATTCATAAGATTAATTAGTTTTAAATAAGAATCCAATCTCCTTGCTCATTTCTGCATGCTGTTGAAACTTCTTCATATATTTCTCCCGCTTTACGAATAATTTTTTTGAAGTCTCTACATTCTTTTTCTTTTATTGAATAATTGTTTAGTGGTGTTACTTCACCATAGGTTTCATTGTCTTGTGAACTTTCCCATGATTTGATAGAATTATCAGGTTCATAATTTAATGAATCCTCAATAACATCATTGAATTCATTTTTTTCACTCTCATTTAAGATCTCAATTACTCTTCCTCCTAAAATATATCCAGTTGCACCACCAAGAATGACTGCAATATCTTTTGTTATTCCAGAACCTACTTTTGATCCCAAATATCCACCTACTGCTGCACCTACAATTTGCCCAAAAACTTTTTTATCATTGGTATTTTCGCATGAAAATAAAAAAAAAGTTAAAGAAATAAATATTATGTTAAAAATTTTTTTCATAATGTATATTAATTAATCAAAATTTATATTACAACTTTTCCTTCTTATCAAATCCTCTAAAACATTTAAATCTTGGGAATCTTAGGCTCCAGAATTCTCCATCCTGACTTTTGCTTATTGAGTCAGCTCTTATTTCAATTATTTGACCAATAAGATCTTCCTTATTTTTCCAAAAATTCAGTCTTTGTTCATCTGAGAAACCTGAACCAATATTTAATTTGAAAAATTTACCATTGTCCTCTCCTTCAGCTATAACTGCTCCTAATTTTCCTAAATTCCTTCCCGAACCTTCTTCATAATTTACAACTTCAAGTGAAATCTCTATTACAGGCTTCAATTTCAACCATGTTGTTGACCTTTTACATTCATAAAACGATTCAGGATCTTTGATCATGATCCCCTCATAACCATCAATTATTGATTGCGTATTAAATTTTTTAAAAATATCTTTTCCATTCTCAGTATCCAAGTCAATAAAAGTTTTATCAATTAATTTAATATTTTTTGAATTATTTATGTGATTTTCGTACCAGTTTTTTAACAATTTAATTCTATTGTTATAAGTTTTTTTTTCTATTCCTAATTTGAAACTTTCCAATGAAAGAATGTCAAATAAAAATAATGTGGCATCTTCGTTCTGAGATGAACCTTTTCTATGAATTTGTTTCATTAGCGTTTGAAAATTTTTACTAACAATTTCTCCGTCAAGAACTATTGGAGTTTCAATTATTTTCTTTCTAATGCATTGAGATAATTCATTTTGTATGTGATCAAAATTCATTAATTCCTTTCCATTTCTGCTAAAAAAATCAACTCTTCCATTTGGATAAAGTATAGAAATTACTCTTACCCCATCCAGTTTAACTTCTAAAATCTTTTTACCGTTTAATTTTTTTTTATGCGAGTCTGAATCTTGAGCTAATTGACAAGCAAAAACTGGAATTTGAAACTTTGGAAAATTATTTTTTATTGCTACATTGTTTATTGTTTTTTCAGATACCCCACATCTCATATCTTTTTGTAAAATTCTTTTATAAAAGAAATTCCATTCATTTTTAAACGATTTACTTTTAACTTCCATAATCATATCTCTCGCTGCATGACCTGTGAGTTTTCTTGATATTAATTTTTCTGCTAGAGTGTTGAATTCATTCCATGAAATACCATTTCCATCCAAATCTGATTCTGGAATTTTTTTTACTCCAAATGTAATTAGCTTGTTATAAGCCAAACTCATCCCTTTGAAAAAAATATCATTATTAACTTTCATTTCATTCATTAAGATTTCTTCTTTTGAGATTCTTGAGTTAGTTGATTCCAGTCTTTGAATTAGTTTAAAATTTTCCATCTAATATTTTCTGGATATTTGTTTGATATCTACAAAATTTACAATAATTACTAGATAATGGGACTGAATTAGAGTTTAGAACTTTGTGAATTAAATCAAAGGTTGGCTCAATCCATGTAAGGTCAAGTTTCTTTTCAAATATTAATAGATCAAAATCTATTTTTTTTTGTTCATTAGTTATGTTTTCTGATGTATTTAGGTAAATTAAAATACCCGATGAACCAACATTTACAGAATTTTTAGATAGTAAATAACTATAGAGTGATAGTTGTTTCCAATAGCCTGGCCATATAGTCTCTGAATTAATATTTTTCTTTCTGGAAGTACTTTTTATAATAATTGGATAGTTTTTACTTGATTCTTGACATTCCCAAATATCATCTAAATTAGCTTTTATCTTAAAGTTTGTTTTTTTATCTATAAAAGAAATACCCTTGAATGGATGACTCCATTCTTCTAATAAGGGATTACTGCTTGGTATGAGTTTTTTTTTTAATTGAAGAGATTCAGGATATATTTTTTGATCTTTCCTAAATTTTTCTAGAATAGATTTAAAATGATTAACTACAAAATTATTTATAACTAAAGAAGTACCATGAGGTCTTTTAATTCCATATTTTTGATCTAGGTAAAAACACCTGTTACAATCAAAGAAGAGGTCGATTTTTGATCTACTAATTGTAAAAGGTGAAAGATTTTCTTTAATATATAATTTTCTTTTCCACATTATTTTAAAATTGTAAGTATTGAACAAAAATTTTTTATTTAGATGATATAATAACAAACTGTATTAAGTTCACTAAACATAAATATAAAAAATAGATATTTTAAACAAAAATTAATTGTATATAAAATTAAAATTGACAATTTTATTTTTTTTGAAATTATCTCATTATGTACTTTTTACTTCTTGTTTTAATACCAAAGCTTTTATTTTCTATCGAATTGAATTTGTTATGTACTAATGATCATTCAAAAGTCAAAGAAGTAGATGTTAAAGATATATTTCTTTTGTTAGATTCAGATACAAAAAAAATTGATTTAGGTGGACTTTCATTTTACGCTGATGATATTTCTGTTACCAAATCTAATATCACATGGGTAGCTAGTAATATTAACATGTACCCTAACTCTAAAGGAGAAATTTCGGGAATAATTGGAAGATATTCTGGTGAGCTGGTACTGAATTTCAAAAGATATGATGATGATAAGGTTGACTCTCTTATTTTTAATTGTAGAAAATTTGAAATAAAAGAGAGAAAATTTTAATTATTAAAAAATTTTTCTTTAGAGATAAATTTCGTTATTTCTCTAATACAAAATTCCTCCTGATCCATTAATTCCTCATTCTTTTCTAAATTAAATAAACTTCTTATATAATTTCTTTGAAGAAAATAATCATTTGGCTTCAATTTTGAGATTTTTTTTAAATATTGTTTCGGCATTCTAAAACTCCCCAATGTAACAGAATGAACTTTAGAAACGTCAAGGAAATTAAATACATTATTAAAAAATGCCTTATAATCTTTTTTTGCACCTGCCCAAATTAAAGGGTCAAATCTTAAACCAATATTCCAATCTTGTTTTTGAAGGTTTTTTATTGCAATAAGTCTTTTTTCAAGGCTAGGGGTTTTATCTTCAAAATTTTTAATTACAAATTCAGGATT
>MDTB01169710.1_pt1 | contig 37960 bp, 19 predicted proteins | sample 811161 | NCBI WGS metagenome assembly MDTB01 (sample SAMN05326650, study PRJNA326480) | marine metagenome | isolation source: seawater | place: Mediterranean Sea | collected 2009 | reverse complement strand
TTGGAAAATGCCTGTCTGACCGACAGCTCCTATTGAAAAGCGAGTGCCGAAGACAGGCGCTTGCCAAGCATTTCATCAGGCTTGCCCATCTGCTCGTTTTCTGGGCTGAGTTTATTTTGACTTCTGGTGATGAGGACTTTCCAGTAGGTGCTTCCTCAACAGGTCCCCATAGTCGTTACCGGGTTCGCGAAATACGGTGTGAATGTGGTTGATGGGGCCCGAACTGCGACCCGGCGGGTAGTGATTGTCAAATTCAATGATGACCGTTGGGCCGTGTATCCGGTAATAATAAGGAGCGTCATCTTTGGTTCCTGCCCATGCAAAATGAATCTTATCCAAACCTGCTTTCATGATGCGCTCCATCTGAATGTGGGCAATGTCGTGTTCGTAGTTGTGAACGTACTCGCTTAGAAGAGACATGAAAAGTCTGCGTTGTTTCTTGTCGAGATCCGACACTGGCAGGCCAATCGGTGTTTTTAATTGATCACCCCGGGTCGGGCCTGTGATGACATCGCGCGGAGCCGTATCGCCGATGATGGCTTTTGCACGTTGATTTGTTGCCAGCGACTCGAAGAGCGCCTTTCCTTTTTCATCCTCCGCACCCTGCACATTCCATCCAGAGTAAACTCCCTCTGGTAATCTGGCCGGATCAGATCCCATGAACGCAGGTCTGACGGCTACTTCATTGCCTACCACTGTGATATTCAATGCAAGATGATGTCCGTCCAGTTGCCACCCCCAGGCGTCATCTTTTTCGGGATTTCCAAAGATACCGATCCAGTAAAGATCATGGCCAAACATCGGGGTTCTGTTTGGGCGTCTGATGGCAGCCATGCCTTTTAAAATCTCATCCAAATGCATGATCCCGGTTGTTTTGAGGTATCCCTGACTGCTCAGGGTACTTTGTAATAACTGATGAGCTCCAGACCGCTGCTCTGGTGACATTTCCTTGAAACTGACACCCTTACGCTTGAAAGAAGATGCCGGAAGATTACTCCAGGCCCTTCGCTCTTCGTCTTCCATGGAAAACGATGCCTGGTCTCGCAATTCCGGGCTCAGGCTCGTCAGAAATGCCATGGCCGCATTGCGTATTTTTTTGACAGGAGCCTGATATTTGATGTCGTTTTCAGCAGCACTGGCAACAGCGCTGCATAGAATGAGAATAAAAGATAAAAGGAGTGGTTTCATCTGGTTAACTGTTCAAGGATGCGTTAACCCTGTCAGCTTGAAAACGCTTATGCAAGCGGAACTTCATCTTCTTCAGGTCACGAAGGGCTGCGTGAAATCAACCAGTATTGCCGAATTATTCGGGAGGTTCCATAAGGCAAAAAATGGTTTTTTTGATGTTTGCTTCAGAGTCGTGGTCAACAATGTCTCAGGCAACAGCTGAGGTGGTAACGGTGTTTTTGAGCATACTGTTGGTGGCGGTATGTCTTAGGCTATGGAAGCTGAGCTGTTAGATCGCAGTCATAGGCTAGTATTCCAATTTGTTGAAGCCGTTTAATTAGCGGAACAATGCGGAACAGAAAATCTCCGTTTTGGTGCATTTTAATGCAAGGCAGGTTAGACTATGTTTGGTTGTTAACATGCTGTAATTGAATGCTTTAATGCATGGTAATGCACTGTTACGAATACTGTGGAGAGGGTTCTGAAACTTGGTCCTTTATCCTGACAGGTCGTTGCTCCGTTTATATTTCTGAGCTTGGGTGAGGATTCCGTCATTCGAGAGGAAGACCATATGCTGCAGCGGCGTTTTTCCAATAATAGTGCTCACGGGCATCCTGCCCTTTTTGACTGATGAACGCGTCCACCAACTCAAGGAAACTGGCATAAGTACCTGTGTGCTTTGTGACAGGCCAATTGCTTCCATAGATCAGACGCTTCTTGCCAAAATGTTTCCATAGCACCTCGAGAGCAGTCGCGTAATGCTCAATGGACTGAGGCGCAGGTTGTGGCACGGAACGTTGGTAAAGACCGGAAATCTTGCATGTGACATTCTGATTCTTCGCAAGTCTATCCACTGCCATTATCCAGTCTTTCTCAGGTGACGTGCCGTCAAAGTTCCAACCAAGGCAATGGTTCACGACGATGCGAAGTTCGGGAACCTTACGCGCGATGGCGTCAACGGTTTCGATGCCCGGGATTCCCCCCCCGTTCGTCAGGTAATCCATCGTCAGGTCATGGTCTGCAAGTAACTGAAGATTTTTCAGCACAATGGCATCTGAAAAATCAATAGGTTTTGATCCGCGCGGACGAATGCCAACGAACCTGTGGTCTCGTTTCAATTCCTTCAATTGAAATTCGAAATCTGTGCGATAGACATCGATGTTTCCTACGAGGCCCATGTAAAACTCATCTCCTTTTACCAGATCCAGAATCCATCGGTTGTCTTCCAGGCGGTCGCTTGCCTCTACAATGACCACTCCAGTGACTCCAGAGGGCTTTGCGAGTCTGGAATACTCGGCAGGCAAGTGCGGTTGATAGAGCACAAGATCGTCCTCCGGTGGCCAGGACATTTCTACGTCACGAGTCGTGTCGTAGAAATGAATGTGGGTGTCGATGAGATGTTTCACTGGCTTGAAATTTTCTGCCAGAGACGTGTGTGTCCAGATGAAACATACCGAAAGTAATAGAATGATTCGTATCATTGTTTTCAGAGGGTTTAGGATTGTATTCAATGCAAATTCGACGGATTGTGCAATCGAATATTCGGGGAGGTTCTGGATACGAAGTTGAAACCACGTAATGGGTGGGTTACTGCGGGTAAAGAGTTTAATGAAGTTTCAATGTTGTTGAGCAGGGAAGGGCGAGATAGTGACTCGGGGAGTTGAAGCACCGCGCAGCAAACAGAATCAATGGTATTGGCTTCCCCTTTGACACAAAAGCCCCCGCCATGCAAAGCTCAACCCGTTGCAGTCCTTTATCGCCAAATTAATTGTCGCTACGAGCCTGACCTTCAGTATTGGTGGTCACTGGGGTTTCTTGATGACCAATGGCATCCGCAAGGTATTCGGTAAATCCCGATGCCCTCCAAACGAGAAGCTGCTGCGAGGGAGATTCTTTCAAAGCACATACAGACCGGATGATGGAGGCCAGGCCATGGTTCCTACCCTCCCTCAGCCTGTGATGAAGCAAATGTTCCTTTTTTGAATCAAGGCAACATCTATTGACGTCAAAGCTCTCTTTTGATAGACGATGGGAAATAAAATGCGAAATGCACGATGTCATTGGATAACCTCCTTCCTTGTTGTCAAATTGTTTGCTCATGGGGTCACCTCTCAGGCGGCAGTGATCGATTTCGCTCATCAGGTCGTTCCGATCCTTCGACAACACTGTCTTGAATGTCACGGTGAAAACAAGTCCAAGGGCGGGTTTTCGATGAATCGTCGTGAGTTGTTTTTTGACGATGAAGTGGCTGTCCCTGGACATGCGAGCGAGTCCCTGTTTATTGAATTGATCGAATCCACGGACCCTGAAATGCAGATGCCCCCCGAGGATAAGCCGCGGGTGGCTCCTGAACAGATCAAGATCCTGAAGCAATGGATTGAAGAAGGAATGTCATGGGAACCTGGATTCGTATTCGGTGGGGAAGGGTGGGAACCTCCTCTAAAGCCCCGCAATATCAAGCTTCCGAAGGCACAAAGTGGCCGGGATCACCCTGTTGATCGTATTCTGGATGCTTATTTGAAAGAGCATGGAGAGTCTTTTCCTGCTCCAATTGCAGATGCAGGATTTTTGCGGCGAGTGACCCTGGATGCGATCGGATTACTACCGAATCCAGAGTCTCTTACGGAGTTCATTGAGGATGCAAGAGACAACAAGCGTGTCCTCATGATCGATAAACTGTTGTCCAATGATGTCGCCTATGCCGATCATTGGTTGACCGTCTGGAATGATCTTTTACGCAATGATTATACCGGAACGGGATTCATTACTAATGGCCGCAGTCAGATCACCACATGGCTTTATGCTGCGCTCCGCGAGAACATGCCATACGATCGACTCGTTCGTGAGTTGATCGCACCAATCTCCGAAGACTCGGCCGGTTTTATCAATGGAATCAAGTGGAGGGGTGAGGTGAATTCCAGTCAGACCCGTGAGATTCAATTTGCTCAGAATATTTCTCAGGTGTTCCTCGGGATCAACATGAAGTGTGCAAGTTGCCACGACAGTTTCATCGATCGCTGGAAACTTGAAGAGGCCTACAATCTGGCTGCCGTTTTTGCGGAGAATCCGCTGGAGGTGAACCGATGCGATAAACCCACCGGTGTGGTGGCTGTACCCAAATGGTTGTTTCCGGAGCTTGGTCAGGTGGATCCCAATGCTCCCAGGGAAACGCGTCTGCAGCAATTGGCTGAACTCATGACGCATTCTGATAACGGACGGTTCACTCGCACGGTGATCAACCGGATCTGGCATCGCCTGATGGGCCGAGGTATCGTTCACCCCGTCGATGCCATGGGCACCGAACCATGGTGCGAAGATCTGCTGGATTACCTTGCTGTCCGCTTTGCCAACGACGGTTATGACCTGCGTAAATTCATCCACTTCCTCATGACTTCGCAAGCGTATCAATCGCAGAGTGTGGTTCTCCAGAAAGAACCTGGTCAGGATTACGTTTATACAGGCCCTCTGGCCAAACGCATGACCGCGGAACAGTTCATGGACTCGATTTGGCAGATCACCGGGACAAACCCAAGCCGAGCAGAAGCGAAAGTGGACCGCGTTGCGAGGAAGGAAGGGGAGAGCCAGAAACTCCATGAACAACAAGTTGAAAAAGTCAACGCGAATTGGATCTGGCATCAGGGTGAGATTGGTAAGCAATCCCAGCTTCGCCACACATTCCACCTTCAATCTGTTCCGCAAACAGCCTTAATGATGACTACTTGTGACAACGCTTTCGTCATGCAGATCAACGGGCAACAGGTCACTCAATCGAAGGACTGGGATAAGCCGGTTTACATGGAAGTGACTCGGTTTTTGACTGCAGGAGAAAACCTGATTGAAATCGATGCCGAGATGTTCGGCGGAGCTGCGGGGTTTATCTGCCAGATTTTGATGCTGGAAAAAGACAAGCAAACGCGCGCGATTATCAGCAATGCTCAGTGGGAGGCCCGCCCCCCAGGTGGTGATTGGGATGCTGCCAAAGTCCTCCACATACATGGTGAAGGCCCGTGGGGAAATATCCTTAACCCAAAGGAAGCGGTCATGCCCACGGGGCCGGTTTCTGCTGTTCGTGCTGCCTTGGTTAAAAATGACTTCCTCATGAGGTCCCTGGGTCGTCCGCACCGTGATCAGGTAGTTACCACACGTCCTGCTGAACTCACGACCTTACAGGCCATTGATCTGGCGAATGGTGACATCCTTGCCCAATATCTGCAGCAAGGCGCCCAACAGCTCACCGGTAAGCATGGTCTCGGGAACTGGCTTTATCGTCACGCCTTGTCTCGATCGCCCGCCACTGGCGAGTTGAATGTTCTAAAGAATGTGCTGGGAACCGGATCTGATCCAGCTGCTGTAGAAGATTTGCTATGGCTCGTTTTCATGCAACCAGAATTTCAGATGATTCGATAAGATTGCGATACCCACTTTGAATGACATGAACTCCGAACTCCTTACTCGAAGAGACCTCCTCAAACAGCTCAGTGCTGCATCTGTTGCAACGCTTGGAATGGGTGCGCCCAAAGTATGGGCTGAGGCTGATGAAGTTGTTCACCCAGCTGCCAGAGCAGATTCCTGTATCCTCATCTGGCTTGCAGGTGGCATGGCTGCACCGGATACCTTTGATCCCAAGCGCTATCTGCCATTTGAGCTGGAGCTGGATGTTGACAAGATCCTCAGCACTTTCCCGGCGATTGATACCGTGGTGGATGACATCAAGCTCACTGAAGGGATGGAACACCTTGCGCGTGTCATGGACCGGGGTACATTGATCTGCTCAGCGGTGCAGCCAGATCTTGGCAGTATCCTGCACTCACGTCATCAATATCACTGGCATACCGGCTATGTGCCACCAATCACCGTTGCTGCGCCTCACATCGGAGCTTGGATGGCGAAGGTGCTCGGACCGAATAGCGAAGTCCTTCCTCCCTTTATCAATATCGGGCAACGACTCGAGGGCGTGGGTGAAAAGGAAGAACTCAAAGCTTTTACCACCGCGGGTTTTTTGGGGTCACAGTTCGGTCCCATGAACCTGCCATATCCAGAAGACGCCTTGAAATCAGTCCAGCCTTCCAAGGGAATGGAACCGGGGCGTTTCGCGAATCGCTATCGTCATTATCAAAAATTAATTGATCAGAATCCCAACCGCGCATGGTTCAGCGATTACCGACAGGAATCCATGTTGCGTTCGATGGATGCTGCACATCGGCTATTGCAATCTGATGAGCGCCAGGCCTTCGACCTGACGAGGGAGCCTCAAGCACTCCGCGAGATTTACGATACCGGGCGATTCGGGCAGGGATGCCTGCTGGCTCGAAGGTTGGTCGAGTCTGGCGCACGTTTCATCGAAGTGACCACCGAGTATATACCATTCAAACATTTCGATACTCACGAAAATGGACACACCACCATGAAGCGGATGAAGTCGGAAATCGATCGACCGATTGCGCAACTCATTCTCGATCTGGAAGAGCGAGGGCTGTTGGATCGGACTCTTGTCGTCGTTGCCAGTGAATTCAGTCGTGACATGATGATCGAAGGCGTGCCTGGTTCCAGTGCCCGTGATCAGTCACGCGCCAAGACTGATAAACTCAAGGAGATGAAACAGTATGGTCTGCACCGCCACTTTACCGGTGGCACAAGCGTGGCGATGTTTGGGGGCGGTGTGAAGAAGGGATACCGGTATGGCCGGACAGCTGACGAGCGTCCCTTGGTAGCCGTGGAAAATCCGGTTTCTATTGCAGACCTTCACGCCACGATTTATACCGCGATGGGAATAAGTCCCACGACGGCGTATGATATTGAGAAACGGCCTTTCTTCATCACAAAAGATGGTCTGGGTAAACCTGTGGCCGATATCTTTGCATGATCATTTCTTCCATGCTCCGGCCTAGAATGAGTTGGGTTTCCAAATCAGCCAAAAGAGGGAAAACCAACCTTGCTGCTGTATGCAAATACTCATAGTACAACATTTATTTTAGGTCTTAGTATCGGGATTGCCTTCATAAATGCCTCAAAGTGTCATTGAGTCATATTTCATTTTGCAAACAGATTTCGCCTGTCTCTTGGGTCCTCAATGCCATCAGAGCTTCATATTTTTACACTGTCGAATCGCGATCTTTCATGGTTTCGGTGAGATGGAAATCCAGAGAGAATTAAATAAACCATGGTTACCTGAAAAAGAGAAAGGCATGTAAAATTTATTTCCTGCTCGTTTTATACTGGGGCTTCATATTCAGTTGTGGGCCATCATCACCTCAGGAACAGGATATCAGCCAAGCTGCCCCTAAATTTTCCCTGCTGCTCTCATTTCTTCAGTCAGTTTTCTTTGATACGCATCGCGGTCCTGAATATCTTCCCGAGCCCGTTCGCTGTAATAGATGAATCCCAGAGCTTTTCGTGTTCTGCGGTTGGAATGGTTGCCGTCAGCTCGATGAATCGTCAGGGCATCGTGTACCAAGAGATCACCTGCTGTTGCAGGGAAGGCGACTTCGTTTTCAAGATCCGTGAGGTTAGGGTAATCTGAAATTCCCTGACTAAACCCTAGCGTCTGCGTGCGCGTGTGCGTTCTCATGCCTAGCTTGTGTGATCCTTTTACGTACCGAACACATCCATTTTCCTCATCCACCTTTTCCAGAGCAAGCCACATCGTTACTGCTTCGCAAGGAGTCAGCATGAAATAAAATCCGTCCTGATGAGGCGGGGTGGCTTGCCCTATGCCCGGAGGTTTGTTGAAAAACTGCATATTCTTTGGCACAACGGGTCCTTGAAGTAACACTGCGGCCAAATCGCGAAAGGGTCCCTTATGAAAAAAATGATGAAACCAGGAATCGTGTGCATCCATGTGCTGGATCTGCTTGAGAGAAGAAGGGACTTGCCTGTCCTCATAAAATACCTGTTGATCTTCCAGTCTCGGAACGATTTCATGGACGAAACGCTCCAGATTTTTGACGAGTTCCGCTAGCACATCCCCTGAAAGAAATTTTGGAAATGCAATAAACCCATCCCTGTTAAAGGACTTCAGTAATGCAGGCACCTTTTCCTTTTGAATCATCGATGGCTCCTTATGTTCCAGGTGAGATATTTAATTTGAAAAATCGAGATTTGAAACAATGTTGCTCAGTCTTTGTCTCCGATCTGGCTGGTATTGGCAATCCTGTAATTCGTTTCATTGAACGAGTCAGAAGGACGACCCAACCTCTTGGCTTTTTTTCAACTAACACATTTGATATTGTGGTTACGTGATGCCTCATCCGGCAGTCGGTCTCAGGTGAGGGTTGTCAGGCGGTGCTCTGGGCTATTAGATGAGATCTGATTCCCTCGCGTGTTCAATTCTTTACTGCATCGTGCAGGGAATTTTACTTGTAGCATTGTCATGGATAAAAAAACTTTTCCGAGCATTCAATCTGTTTGAAGCATGCCGCTTCCCGTCTTGAGACCAGGCTGCCATTATCAGGATCTTGAGTGCGTTGGTATCTGAAAAACTCCAATCTTTTCACAGTAAATTTTTCGAATCTTCTGAAGCATGTTGTGTGTCTGGTCAGTGATGCTGACGGTGATGTGAGACTCAAGAGGTGAGATCAGACGAGGATTGTCTATTAATGCCTGAAGCCTTATATTTCTAACAATTACATTAGGGTTCACAAGCCCGAATGAGTTCAGGCAACGTCCCGGACTCTCATGATTGCCATGAAAAAGAAAGTATCAGTCTCAACTCATAATGGATTTCTTGGATTCGTAGAACGAACCGGGAATCGGCTTCCAGACCCTGTGTTCATATTTGCCTTTCTGATTGGGGTTTTGTTGGCGATCTCCTTGCTCTGCGAATGGGGGAGCGTTTCCGCTGCTCACCCGACCAAACTGACGGAAGATGGCTCTGCGCCGTTGGTCCTGACTGCAAAGAGCCTGTTTTCGGCGGAGAATATCCAAAAGATCTGGGTGGAAATGCCCAAGACATTTACACATTTCCACCCGCTTGGCTACGTTTTGGTAGTGATGCTGGGTGCCGGAGTCGCGGAACGATCCGGGCTTTTCGCGAGCGGGATCAAATCCGCGATGCGTCATGCACCCAGGGGGCTCCTCACCCCAACCGTTGCCCTGGTTGCCATGCTGTCAAACCATGCTGCTGATGCCGGCTACGTTGTGGTGATTCCACTGGCCGCCATCATTTTTGCCGCTGCCGGGCGACACCCGCTTGCCGGGATTGCCGCAGCTTTTGCCGGGGTCTCCGGTGGTTTTTCGGCCAACTTCACTCCGGGGCAGCTTGATGCCCTGTTGTTTGGCATCACTGAGGCGGCAGTCGAGGGCGCACAGCTTGAATCGGGCTGGACGATGAACATTGCCGGCAACTGGTTCTTCATCGCGGCCTTGCTGGTGATCTACCTGCCGGTGATCTGGTATGTCACCGACAAAGTCATTGAGCCTCCGCTTGGTAATTGGGTGCCAGGCGAGGCGCACAAGGAATCCTTCGGTAAGGAGGATAAAGCCCTGACCGAGGGGCAGAAGAAAGGTCTGTGTCGCGCGGGTCTCGCCGTTCTCGGTGTCGCGTTGCTCTGGTTGGGGATGACCTTTGGCCCAGGTACTCCTTTATTGAATGACGGTCCGGGCACAGAAGGCCAGGCCTGGTATGTTACTGCAACCCCGTTTTTCAAATCTCTCGTTGGTGGATTCATGATTCTCTTTCTGGCTGCGGGCTGGTGCTATGGGTCGGCAGCTGGCACCATCAAATCGAGTGATGACCTGGTCCGTATGATGACGGATTCGATGAAGGACATGGGATACTATCTTGTCCTCTCTTTTGCGGCAGCGCATTTCGTGGCGATGTTCAATTGGTCCAATCTCGGTATGATTTCCGCTGTGCATGGAGCCGGAGCGATCAAGTCGAGCGGCCTGCCATTGCCCGTCGTTCTGGGGTTGATTGTGTTGTTTTCGGCCGTGCTGAATTTGTTCGTAGGCTCTGCCAGCGCAAAGTGGGCCTTGCTGGCACCGGTCCTGGTCCCCATGCTCATGTTGTTGGGCGTCAGCCCGGAGGGAGCAACCGCCGCCTATCGGGTGGGGGACAGCGCAACCAACATCATTTCGCCCCTCATGGTGTATTTCCCGCTTGTATTGATCTTTGCCCGGCGTTGGCAGGGGGATTTTGGAATCGGATCACTGACCGCGATGATGATTCCTTATTCGATCTGGATGTTGATCACAGGCGTAGTTCTGATGATTCTCTGGATCGTGCTGGGGATTCATCTTGGCCCCGGAGCGCCCATCGGAATCCAACTACAGTAATTCGCCCCCAAGGATGATTCCAGATCACATGCGAGGTTTGCGCTTCGTGGTATGAGCCTCCTTTTCGATCTGAAAGAAACCAATAAAATTTCAGTGGTGAATCCCGATCATCTTGAATAAAAAGATGAATACGTATCATGTTGCATATCCTGTTTTCCAATTTACCCGGCGAAGGTGAAGGCTGGGAGTTCCATCAAGCTGCAAGAGCCGCTTGAAATCGCTTCATTTCAGTTTGAACGTTCAGAAATCCCAAGGATCAGCACTCGGAGTATCGCTTCTATTGAGGTTGATTTGGTAAGCATGGGGATTTTATCTGGAAACCGAAGTGATTCCTCCAATGGGGCATCGCTCTGTTCTGATTGGGTTCCTTTGATGCGGGTCTGTTTCTGTGAGTCCTCAACCCAGCGCGCGTTTTAGAGTTCGTTCATCGCGGCTTTTGAGCGCAATGACAATCGTTTCAGATCTTTCATGCAATTAAACTTCAAAGGGTTTCAGCGGAAATCCTGCCGTAAAACAGTATGTGTCAAAGAATCCTTCGTAAAATAGATGTTTGAATTCGGATGCTGATATTTGATACTGTTCCTAGACAACCCATGGCGCATGCAACACTATTCAGATAATCGAACTTCATGTATCCTAATTTCCTGAGTGTCAATCTGTTCATGAATATTGCCTTCGCCGCGTTATTCTGGCTTGCGACGGTGTCCAGCAGGGCTGCCGATCTGTCTGAGGATCAAGTTCGGTATTTCGAATCCAAGATCCGTCCTTTGTTGATTGATCGTTGCTACGACTGTCACAGTGCGGCATCCCAGCGACAGGAGGCTGGCCTCCGTCTGGATTCCAGGGATTATCTGATTGAGGGAGGGAGTTCGGGAGCTGCTCTGGTCCCTGGAGCGCCTGAAGAAAGTCTCTTGCTGCAGATTTTTTCAGCTGGTTCTGAAAGGAAAGGGCATCCTGTAATTTCCCCAGCCTTAACTGCTCAGGAGTTGGCTTTGTTGCGTCGCTGGATCGAATACGGGGCTCCATGGCCAGCGACCAAAAAGCGTGCGCGTGCATCGGGCTCTTATGACTGGGAACAAGAAAAACTCCATTGGGCTTATCGACCTATCGAAAAGCCGGAGTCACCTTTACCGCCCAAACCCTCGTTTCGCATCAAGAACCCAATTGATTTGTTTGTGGCAGCGCGCCTGGATCAGGCGGGATTACCCCAGGCTGAGCCTGCGAGGGCAGAGATATTTGTCCGACGAGCCTTCCTTGATTTGATTGGATTGCCGCCATCTGCTTCTGAATTAACTCAGTGGAGTGAACAGTTGGAGAACGGGTCCAAAGCATCTCTGGACGACGGCGCGGTGGCAAGAATGATTGACGCGTTATTAGCCCGTCCGCAATACGGTGAACGTTGGGCGCGCCACTGGCTTGACGTGGCCAGATATAGCGAAATTGGAGGTTGGACTCAGGACGGAAGATCGAATCCCATGGGGTTCCATTATCGAGATTGGGTGATCAGAGCCTTCAATGAAGACATGCCATTTTCAGCATTTATTCGTCATCAAATCGCGGGTGATCATCTGGACTCCAAGGCTGCCGTTGGCACTGGCTTTCTTGCCTTGGGTCCCAATTATACGTCGGATGGAGGCGATCCGGAAAGCATCGCCCAAGCTAAAGGTGAGACCCTTGATGATCGAGTTGATACTTTCTCAAGGGGCTTGCTTGGATTGACCGTGTCTTGCTCGCGTTGTCATGATCACAAATTCGATGCCATTCCAATTGAGGATTACTACTCTATAGCGGGGGTATTCAACAATACGAGGGAAGGGGAGACTCCGCTGGTGGATGCATCCTCAGTGCGCGCCTTCGAAGAGGGACAGAAACGCATCCGTGAATTTGACGCTCGACTCAAGGAGCGGCGCAAGGCTGCAAAAGGCCTCGAAGGCCCTGCAGGCGAAAAAGCAAAAGATGAAATCACGGAGATGGAAGAGGCGTTCAAACGTGTGAAGGCAGAGGCTCCAGCCAAATACGCATACGCCCATACCTTGCAGGACACTGGCGACAAGGATATGCACGTGGCCTTGCGGGGGAATCTTCTCAAGAAAGGAGACCTGGCGCCAAGGCGCTTCCTTCGCATTCTTGCCGGGGAAGACCGTCCACATTACGATCGAGGTAGCGGTCGAGCTCAACTGGCTGAAGCGGTTGCTGATCTTTCGAATCCACTTTCGAATCGTGTCTTTGTGAATCGTGTATGGATGCATCATTTTGGACGCGCTCTCGTAAGAACACCTGACAACTTTGGGAAACTGGGACAAAAGCCCACGCATCCCATGCTTCTGGACTGGGTGGCGGCGAATTTTGCTGAGTCCGGCGGTTCGCTCAAACAACTCCACCGTCTGATCATGACTTCAGCCACTTATCGATCCAGCAGTCGATTCGTCGAACTTTGTTTCAGCGTGGATGCGGATAACCGGCTTTTATGGCGTATGGATCCTCGGCGAATGGACGTGGAAACCTGGAGGGATTCTCTACTCACGGTGACGGGAGAGCTGGATCTTATTCAGGGGGGGCCATCGGTGAACAACATCGCTTCGAGCCATCGACGCACACTCTACGCCAGGATCAGTCGTAACGATCCCACTGAATCTGATAAATTTCTTAGATTATTCGATTTTCCAATTCCTCGAGGTACCGCCGCCAAACGCACCCGCAATGTGATTCCTCAGCAATACTTGTTCATGCTCAACAGTCCATTCATGGTGGATCGAGCCAAGGCCCTGACCAAGCGTGTGGAAGCGGATTTCGAAAAAAATACAGGGAGTATTGATGCCGTTTACAGGCTCATCCACGGCAGGTCTCCGAGTGAAGAGGAAATCAGGGCTGCCGAGACTTTTTTGGATCAGTCCGATGGCATGCAGTCCGATCTGTCTCCCTGGGAGTTGTATTGTCAGGCATTGCTTGCATCCAATGAATTCATGTATATCCGATGATCTTTTGAAAAGAACTGTCCTATGAACTTACATCATGATCTTTACAACGGTCTCACGCGACGAGAAGCACTGCATCGCCTGGGAGCTGGTTTTGGGGGGCTGGGGCTAACGCAAATGCTTGGGGCTAGCAATGGGAAATCCGAAGTGGCGCGATCTCCATTGGAACCCAAAGCGCCTCATTTTGCTCCCAAGGCCAAACATGTGATCCAGCTATTCATGCCTGGGGGGCCTTCTCAGGTGGATACTTTTGATTACAAGCCCTTGATTGCAAAGCATGCCGGAGAACGCCCGGACATTGTCAATCGAAAGACACTTCGCAATACCAAGAATGGACTGCTGCCTTCGCCGTTCGCGTTCAATCAACATGGCCGCTGCGGAAAATGGGTCAGCGAGATTTTTCCTCGCACCGCCGAGTGTGTGGATGACTTATGTTTTATTCACTCCATGCATACGGATATTCCTGAGCATGCGGGTGCGATGATGATGTTTAATCTGGGACACCTTCAACCGAGTCGGCCCAGTCTTGGTTCCTGGCTTTGCTATGGGCTGGGAAGCGAAAATCAGGAACTACCGGGCCTGGTAGCCATGAGTCCCCGCGCCAAACCTCGCGGTAAAGCCGCACACTGGGGGAATTCTTTTTTACCGGGGGCTTACTCGGGGGTTTACGCCAACATCGCGGAAATGACACCCGATCGCATCCTCAACCACTTGAAAAACCCGCATCTTTCAAGGAGTGAACAGAGGCGTCAGGCAGATTTATTGAGCCAGTTGAATCATCTGGATCTCCAGAGGCAGGTGCAGGATCAGCAGCTGGATTCCAGTATTCAGGCCATGGAGATGGCGTTTCAGATGCAGTTTGCGGTTCCCGACGTGTTCGATACCACCAAAGAAACCTCTGCAACCAAGGATCTCTATGGGGAATCCGAGTTTGCAAAAGGATGTCTGATCGCCAGACGTTTAGTGGAAAGGGGGGTGAGAATGGTTCAGATTTCGCATTCGATTGATGGCTATGACATTGCCTGGGATACCGGGCATGGAAATATCCATCACCACCGTGACTTGGCGAATAAATGTGATCAAGGGATCGCTGCTTTGATCCGCGATCTCAAGCATCGAGGTTTGCTTGATGAAACCCTGGTGATCTGGGGAGGTGAATTTGGGCGAGCGCCAACCTCCGAAGGAACCAAGGGCCGCGACCATGACCATTATGGATTTACCGTCTGGATGGCTGGAGGCGGCGTTAAACCAGGATTCACATATGGTGCGACGGATGAATTTGGCTGCTCCGCTGCAGATAAGCCAGTGCATGTGCATGACCTGCACGCCACGATTCTGCATCTCATGGGCTTGGATCACGAAAAACTGACTTACCGCTATTCTGGACGTGACTATCGTTTAACGGATGTGCATGGCCATGTCCTGCACGACATCATTGCCTAGAGCTTTTTGTCGGTCTTTGCTGTAAAGTTTCGGGGCAGTCCTGGGCCAGGCAAAGGGCTTGCATGTGCCGGTCCATTGCTCCGCTTTGAACTCTGCGGGGATCTTCGGTATTCAACGAGCTGCTTTGGCTCACGCGCTATTGCGAGCCCTTGTGGATTTGAGGGAAGCAAGTGGGCAGCGCACAGCGCCTCATTCTGCTTTAATATGATCCAATATTTTGAGTTCAATATCCTTGAAATGTACGATCATATCAGGGTCATGCAGTTGAAACTGAATCATGCCTGACTTGAGTCTGCGGCTTTCCGGAAGGTGTTCCTCAAATTGTGCAGCAGGTTTCCCATTGATGGAAAATTGAAATTGGTTTCCGCGAACGATCACATGAACAGTATTCCAATCGTTTTTCTTGATGTCCTCCACCTGAACGGCACCTTTGAGAGATGAAATAGCAGGGGAATCATCTTCCCTGATGATCAGCTTATCACCTCGAAAGCATCGGTGCTCGATGCGTCCAGGTGTATGGAAATCCCAAGCCCCAAGCACCTTGCCACCGATCCCTGCATGGCCAAGGTCCACATGATATGCTTGATAATCGCGTTTGCCAGTGGGGTCTTTTACTGCTCGGATGTTGACTCCACTGTTTCCCTCACCCGGAAACCGATACGAAAACTTCAGTTCGAAATCGGCAATATCACGGTTGCCGTCATAGATGAGATAACAGCGCCCCTTTTTACCTTCACCAACGATATAATCATCACGAACATACCATGCCTCCGAGGCCTGTGGGAAACTTGGAGACCAACCCTCCAGTGTTTTGCCGTTGAAGATTCGGAAAAACTTGCCTTCTGAAGCGTTCGCTTTTGTTTGATCAACGTTGAAGTAGAATAACGTCCATACGAGGATCATGCAGCGGAGTTTCATCGTCAATCCTCTGGATTGCTGGGCTTGCTTTGCTTGGGAGTGGTCTAAATTGAGATGCATCATTGGGTTCCTAGTTGAGTCAGGTAATGTACGAGATGGGCAAGTTCCTTTTCGCTGAGATTATCGGTGAGACCTTGCGGCATCAAACTCCTGAGTTTTTTTGATGTACGGATTTCTTCTTGATTGATTTGGATGAGTTTGGCGGAAACAGTGTCTTGTAAAACGAGTAACCCCTGTTCTGGACGTTGAAGCGCGGTTCGATCATATCCAATGAAGATGCGATCGTCCTTGGTGTTTACTTCAACTGGTGTGTAACCTTCCTTGATCTGGCGATCAGGCCAGAGAAGTTCTTCGATGATTCTTTCTGCAGAGAGGGTGGAGCCAATGCTTGTAAGCTCGGGGCCAACAAAACCTCCCACACCACTGACCTGATGGCATGCGTTGCAAGCCAGCTTCGAAAATAGTCTTTGCCCTATTTGAGTATTGCCTTCCCGGCGGGCCTTGCCAGCCAGGCTCTGAATAAAAGACGCATCGTAAGCTCTATCCTTATTCGATTCTATCGACGCTTGATTCAATGCTGCCAGAAGCTCTGGATCAGGGGTTCCTGAAGCATAGAGAATCCGTTGCAAATGCTTTGCGGCGGCAGCACTTATTGGGTTTTTACGAAGGGCTTCTGCAAGTGCATGGGATCCTCCCGCTTTATGAGTCAACGAGGCCAGGATGTTTGAGGCGTATGATTCCAAGATTGTTTCTTTTACCAGATAGTCTGCTGCAGCTTCTGCAGCGGAAGGTAAATCGAATTGCGCAAGAGACATGATGGCCTGTGAGCGAAGCATGGGCTTTGCATCTTTTCTTGCAAGATTGATGAGTTTATTGTGGTTCTCAGCTGTATCAAGGTCCCCCATTGCTCTCAAAGCCGCCACCCGGAGCTCGGGGTCGTAGTCTTCTCTGGTGGCAATCTCGACGACGATTCCTGATGCATCCTTGAATGCTGCGAGGCCAATTAGTTTCAATGCGGGTATTCCAATCCTTTTATCCGTGTGGAGCGCCAGGTTCTTAAGCACTTGCAGGTTCTTTTCCGGTAACGCTGCTGGATTGGCTTCAAGAATTTGAGCCAGTGCCTCCAAAATAACAGCATGAGACACGATATCGTATTTTTTGTTTCGCATGTGCCGATCTGGATGGATTCCATATTGATAAAAATCCTCCGGATCTCCATTGGCTAGAATTGAAATAATCGCATTACGGTTTGCCGCCTTATTCAATGCGCCTGCATCAACCATGCTCCTCAGGCTGTTGACAGCATCCTTGTCCTTGATTTCATTCAGGATAAAAGCCAGATGAGCAGCTTTTGTGAATTGGGATTCGCCTTGTTTGAAAGCGGGTAACCAAACGGGCAGCAGTCGATGAATGGTTTGTTTTAATGCATAATCGATCCATTGATCCACAGGGTGATCGATCGCTTCCACTGCGATCTGCATGGAGCGCGCTGATGAGATAGCAGAGCATGCCACGATGGCTTCCAATCTGACACGGCCCTCAATGTCATGGATAGATTCGGAAAGAAGTTCCAGCGGTGCATCTATTCGATCATGCCAACGCCCGATCAATTTTGTCGCAGCAGCGCGGATTCGCATATCCGATGAGCTCAACAGCTTGCGGAGCAGGGTGGGACGCACAGTTTCAATGGAGGCAAAGGACATCAGCGCTTCGTAGAGCAGGGAGGAATGATCCGGGTTTTTGTGATCCAGAGTGCGAACCCATGCATCAAGTGCTGATGTGACCTCTGAAACCGGATGGCCTGTGAGCGCGCGTTTTGCCTGATAACGTGTCCATGAATCTGGAGCTTTTAAACCTTGGATGGTTTCACTGATCGGCGCTTTCAGGAGGTCTATTGGCCTTACTGAATTTTTTTGTTTCCCGGGATCTGAGATGGAGATGCGCCAGATTCGTCCGTGTGCCTTGTCTCGAGTTGGATCTCGGAAAGCATCATCCTGATGACAGGTGATCGGGTTATACCAATCGACCACGTAGACAGCGCCATCTGGTCCCTCTTTGACATCAACCGGTCTGAAATTACGGTGACTTGAGCTGAGCAGCGGTTCCTCCCAGGTAAGAGCAAAGCCAGAACCTTGATCGGATATGGAAAAGCGGCCTACCCGATTCGCCTTGTAATCTCCGATCGCAAAAGTTCCACGCATGTGGGCAGGTAAACTCTCGTTGCCAAGGTAACCAATCCCGCAATAGCCTCCGGGATTGCCGATTCTCGGGAACTTGCGTCGATGAGTTGTTGGCACTTGAGCTGGAGCCAGCCAGCTTACTCCTCCAGCCCCGTCTACTCCGAAGCTCTGCCCCCAAGGATCGAAGTCGATTCCCCAGGGATTGCCAGGTCCCATATGAGCTTCAAGGAACGGCACGAGCTGAAGTCTGAGCGGGCGTAGTTTAAAGTATCCTGCATTGAATAAAGCGCTGGTGCCCCAAGGCGTTTCCACTCGTGACTCACACCCGTCTCCATGGCCAAAATACAGTTGGCCATCCGGACTCCAGATGAAGGAGTTTATCGTCTGATGTGAATCCCCGTCACCAAAACCACTCAGGAGAACCCTTCGCTGGTCGGCCTGACCGTCACCGTCGGTATCTTTGAGGAAAAGTATCTCCGTGTTTTGGCCGACATAAATGCCTCCATGCCCCCATTCGATACCAGTTGGAATATTCAAGCCATCCGCAAATACGGTCGAGGTGTCTGCGACCCCGTTGCGATCCTTGTCCTCCAGAACAATGATTTTATCGTTGGGAAGATCGCCGGGGAAAACGTGAGGGTAGGTGGTGGTGGTGGTGACATACATGCGCCCTGATGGATCCCAGCGCACATTCAGAGGGGATGTGAGTCCTTGTTGCTCGGAAGCGAAAAGATTGACGCTGAAGCCTTCCGGTAGCGTAAACGCTGCCAGCTCCTTTTCGATATTCGCTTGAGGATCCCCATGCAGGATTTCCTTTGGAGGACGATTTGGCCCCGGATCGGTGCCATGTATTGCGATGTGCCGGATGCGCTCTTCAGCTTCTGTGATCATCCGTGGCAAGGTCAGCCATTCTTCACGCAATGAAACAGGGCCTTTAGTAAACTGTCGCCTGGCGTCATCACCAAACAATAATTTCCAGTTGGTAGGGCGCCAGTAGTTGAGCCAAAGCCGATGCTTTTCAATGACCGCTCTTCTCAGCGGATGGAGTGCATCATGTGAATGGGAGTCGATGCCAAGCTGATTGGCGATCTGCGTTGCAATGATCGGGTGCGCTTCAGGGCTGATGTGTCGTCCATTGGATGTTGTATTGTTGGTCGCCTGATGAAAAATGTCCACCAGGAACACACGATGTTTTTTGGCCAGCTGACGGATGACATTTACATACTGACTCAAGATTTCGTTTTGCTGCGCAAGGTTTGGCAGATGAGGGTTGTCTGAGATCTCGAATGGGGTGGGAGTCAGCAGAACAACCCTGCGGCCATCCTTCAACCACGATTGAATGAGCGTTGAGTAAGCTTCTGAAAATGCGGCCAGTGGTTCAAGGCCCTCTAATGATTCCGATTGGCCAAATTGGGAGAAAATCATGCTGGCCCCGATTCGGTTCAACTGATTGTTCAAATCCCCCAGTCCCCCGTCCTGATCGAAATGTGCTCGTTCGCGCCATCGTTCGATGACCGTTCCCTGTCGGAATACCGTATCCGCCTCCCATGCCAGATCTCTGAATTGGGGAGATGATTGCACAAAATGTCCGCTCAGGACGGATTCCAGATAACCTGCCTTCTGTAGATAAACCATATTGGCACCACCGAGAAAGGCCACTACTTCATTTCGCTCCAATCGAAAGAGTGCTTGGGCATGAACCTGAGCGCTGCCGAACAATAAGCAGGTCAGCCAGACGAGACAGATAGACTTGAAAGTTTTTTTGTTCATCGCGCTGCCATTGATGCCACTTGCATCATTCATCGATTCAGAAGGACTTATTTATTCGTGATACAGTAAACGGAGGAAGCGGTTCGAATAAAGAGTTTACCTTGTGCGATGGAGGGAGTGGCAATGCACAATTCATCCAGGTCGTTTGTTTCAATTATTTCAAATTCGGGGCCAGCTTTCAGAACGAATGTTTTTCCATTTTCAGCAAGGCCAAATAGTTTGCCGTTATAGGCCCAGGGAGATGCCGTAAAACTTGTGTAAAGCGGGAATCGTGTGCGGTCGTAAATTTCTTCCCCGGTAACGGCGTGGTGGCAGGTCATCATGCCCTGATCAAGGAGCGTATAGTAATACTCTCCATAAACGATTGGAGTTGTGTTGTAGGGGCCCAGTTTTGGGTGATGCCACTCTACAAATGCACCTTTTCTTTGGTTTTCATCAATACTGATGTCGCCACTTGCTCCGCTTTGAATGACCCAGACCGGTCGGCGTCGATCCTGAAAATATCCGGATGTCACATAAAGTAATCCATTCGCAGCAAAGGGTGAAGGGATGGTCAGGACAGACATCCGGCCCTCCATCGACCAGAGGACGTTTCCATTCAGATCATAGGACCGAATACGCTTTCTGCCTGCAGTGACTACCTCAGTGCGCAACTCGTTTTTCCAGATAAAAGGAGTAGCCCAGGTGGTCTTTTCTTCTCTGGGCGTGCGCCAGCGCTGCTTGCCGGTTTTGCTGTCCAACGCGGTGATGAAAGAGGATTTGGCATTGTCATATTGAATGATTACCTGATTCTCATGCACCACAGGCGACGCAGCCGCCCCATAGTCTCGCATGGTTTCTTCCGGATGAATCATAGATTCCCAGAGTGGTGTTCCGTTGTGATCAAAACAGTAAAGTCCAAGATCTCCAAACAGTGCATAAAGACGTTCGCCATCAACACAGGGGGTTTCCGAGGCATAGGTGTTTTTCGGGTGACGTCCTACAGGTGGAGTGCCCTTGTGTACCTCACGCTTCCAAAGTGTGTGACCTGTGTTGATATCCAGGCAGTAAACCAGCCAGCGATGCGTGCCGCCCGGTATTTCCTTTCGACCTTCGCCGTTATAAAGACCGGGCTTGGGTTTTTCAAACTGTCCATCACTGGCGACGGTCGTAAGGAATACTTTGTCACCCCAAATGACCGGGCTGGACCAGCCCAGGCCGGGAATGTCCGATTTCCAGAGAATGTTTTCAGTCTTAGTCCACTTCGTGGGTAGTCGGGGATCGTTATCAACAACTCCGTCTGCATTGGGTCCGCGAAATCTTGACCAGTTTTCTTGAGCACATAAATTCGAGCATAATACTAAGATGAATATCAGGGAAAGATGGGGGCCGCTTGTTTTCATAATGGGATCAGTTCGTTTTCATTCAAACATGAAAATCAGTATATTGACAATCAAAGACTTGTGGGATGAAACAGATTTAAGTTTTTGTCTATTGATTTGACGCAGGAAGAGAAGTTGCGCCCACGCTTGCACGCCAATCCATTAATGCCTGATGTAATTTGGATGCCATGGCGACTTCAGATTCGGCTAGATTGGTTGTTTCACCTGGGTCTTTGAGCAGTGAATAAAGCTGGAGATAGCCGCTTTCCAGATGTTCGATTAGCTTCCAAGGGCCCGACCGTATGGCGCTTGCCGAGACGCCTCCCAGAAAATGAGGCCGTTCCAATGGGTAGTGCCAGGCAATATAATCTCTGGAAATCAGCTGTTGCGGGTTTTTCCAGGTATCGAGTATGGATATTCCGTCAAAAATCTCCCCTGAAGGTTTCCTGATGCTGGCGGCGTCCAGTAGTGTCGGGTAAAAGTCGGTGTTTTGTGTCGGCTGATTGCACGTTACTCCAGCTGGAATCAATGCTGGCCAGCGTACAATCAAAGGCACTCTGATTCCTCCTTCGTAGAGTTCACTTTTTCCACCCCTGAGTGGTGTGTTTGAAGTCACATTGGTCTCGCCTCCATTGTCACTTGTGAAGATTAAAATCGTGTTCTTTGTCAGATCAAGCTCATCAAGCTTCTCCATCAGCATCCCTACGCCTTCATCAATCGATTCCAGCATTGCAGCCAGATGTGGGTTATGGTCTCCTGCCCAATGATGGTCTGGATCGCCTCTTCCGAGCCCCTTGTCTTCACATAAATAGCAGCGGTTGCGAGTGGATTTCCCCGGTGCATGCTTTGCCTTGTATTTCTCCACCAAATCCGGACGACCATTCAGTATCGTGTGGGGCGCGTAATGACTGAGCAGCAGAAAAAAGGGCTCGTTGCGATGTTGCTGCACGAAATCAACCGCTTCAATATTCAGTCGATCGGTGAGGTATTCTTCCTTTCCAAGCCGGTTGTTGGGAATGTCAATCCAAGGTATGGGTTGATCGCGGAAGACGTAGGGCCAGAAATTTGCACCGTTGCCAACACTTTTGATTTCTCCTCCGAAGTCCCAGTCAAATCCATGATCCCCTGGGCGTATTTCTCGTGCCGCGCCATGGTAGGCGTATCCGGTGAGATGCCATTTACCAATCATACCAGTCGCATAGCCATGTTCATTCAATGATTCAGGGAGAGTCATGTATGAAGTGTCCAGTGCGTTGACTGAATCCGGGCGTAAAAAATCGAGGATGCCAATGCGTGCCGGGTGCTTGCCTGTCAGGAGTGCGGCGCGATATGGAGAACAAACAGGCGCAGCCGCGTACGCGTCGGTGAACCGCATTCCATCATGAGAGAGGCGATTGAGGTTTGGTGTTTCATTGAATGAATTGCCGTAACATTCCAGTTCCGACCAACCAAGGTCATCTGCAAGAATAAAAATGATATTTGGTGCTTGATCCTCGGGAGCGGCCATCGTCGCCAACGCAGATTCAATCAGGATATTCAGTAGACAGATTTCAAACAGAAGAAGATATATTCTGGTTGTGACTTCATGACGTTTGATTAAAGTTTTATTCATGGCGACACCGTTGATTGATTGGCATTCCTGTTATGAACTTTATCTTAAAATTTCAAAGTTAATATTGATCGGGAATCTTTTTTCTTGCGGTGATGCGCTATTTGGACAGACAGCTCAAACCGGTGAAATCCAAATTCATGTTCATTCGCTGAAATCACCTCATCAAGCACATAAGACATCACTCCGGATTTTGCTGCCTGATGATTTTGATCCATCAAAACGTTACCCAACGCTGTTTGTCCTTCCCGTGCACGAAGACGGACTTCTCAAGCATGGCGACGGACTCATGGAGTTGCATGCATTAAATGTTCACAACCAGTATGAAATCATATGTGCGTCCCCGTCGTTTACTTCGAAACCCTGGTATATCGATCACGATGAAAACCCTGCCAAGCAGGATGAAAGTCACCTGATGAGAACGGTGATTCCATTTATTGAAGCTCATTACCCAGTCCGGGTAGACCGAGAAGGACGGTATTTGATTGGTTTCAGTAAATCGGGTAGGGGGGCGGTGAGCCTGCTCTTACGTCATCCAAAGATGTTTCACAAGGTTGCTGCCTGGGATCCCGGGGTTCGCATAGACATGGGGCCTTACGGAGAAGGTTACGAGCTGGAATCGCGTCTGCATGAGCGTTTCGGAAGTGCCGCAAATTTTCAAGCCTACCGACTTTCCAATCTATTGAAAACCCGTGGGAAAGATCTGGGGAACAAAGCTCGCTTGTTTTATTTCAATTGCGATGGTGTCGCAAGAACTTCGGGGGGAGCGCAACTTCATGCACTGATGGTTCAAGAAGGTGTTCCTCACCGCTACGTCATGGAACCACCGCGGGATCACCGCTGGGACAGCGGTTGGATACCCGAGGCGATTTCATTCTTATTTGATCATTGAAAAAGCGATATCTTTCCATTCGAATGAGTCAAACGCGATTTCAAGGAAGGAGGTGCCGCTTTGCCAATGAATTTTTTTCAGACTAAATTCCGGACAGAGGATCGTAATCTGGGTTGAGTTGATTCATTTGTGCGTCCACTTCTTTTCGCCAGGCTCGTAGTTTTGCCCTTAGCTCAGCGACTTTTTCAGGCATGCGCTCGGCAAGATTCTGCTGCTCCCCGATGTCTTTGCGTAAATTAAAAAGTTGCACATTATAATTTTCGAAATACTCGATGAGTTTGAAATCACCGCTTCGAATCGCACCCGCTGGAGGCTGCATGCCGTGGTTGCTGTAGTGGGGGAAATGCCAGTAAATGGCATCGCGATCCAATGATTGCTGACCTCTTAAGAGGGGGGCAATGCTGACGCCATCCTGATGCTGTTCCGGTACCAAAGGCAATCCTGCCATCTCCAAGATGGATGGATAAAAGTCGGTGCTGATGATCGGTTCCTCAGACACCATTCCCTTGTTGCCTGCTCCCGGCCATTTGACGATACATGGTACGCGCACTCCTCCCTCATAAAGCCAGCCTTTGGCACCGCGCAATGGTAAGACCGAAGTGGAAAAAGCGATGTCGAGTTGATCCTCAGAAACTTTTCGTTTCGGATTCCCAACGTTCATGCCCGCCATGCCTCCGTTATCTGCCGAGAAAATAACAATCGTGTTGTCCTCAAGTCCCCAGTTCTTGAGCGCATTTAGAATACGACCAAAGCTCTGATCAACCGCTTCGACCATGCCTGCAAACTGGGTATTATCCTGATATTGTTTTATTTTGACGGTGCTTTGAGGCAATACCCCGTAGCCATTCCAGCCCTCTTGATCGATTAATGCGTCCAGATGATCACGACTCAGCGGCTCATGTGCATCTGGATTTCCCTCGAGAACATATGGTTGATTACCTTTAATTGGGTTTTCTTTTAATTTTGTTTCATATTTCTCAACCAAATCAGGGCGGCCGTGGATGGGGTCATGAACGGCGAAGTGGGCAAGGTAGAGGAAGAACGGTTGGTCCTTATTGTTTTCAATAAAACCCAAGGCTTCATCCGTCAGTCGATCTGTCAGATATTCACCATCGGGTGCGTCCTCAAGCCCTTCCAAGCCATATGGAGCGTAGAAAGTTCGATTGGGCGCTCCACCGTTCCAATGACGGGGAACATGCCAATCGAAACCGTGTTTGTCCGGAGTGGAGGGCTCTTTTCCCAAGTGCCATTTCCCAACGGCCCCGGTCGCATAGCCATGGCTGCGCAACTTTTCAGCGAGGGTAACTTCTTCAAATGGCAGGAACTGTCCAGTCTTTACATTGAGGTATTGCTGAAAAGGGAAATCTCTCCTTCCACGAATCCAATCTGTCATTTTGTTACGGGCCGGATATTTTCCGGTCAAAATACTGGAGCGAGTCGGCGAACAAACATGGCAGGCTGCGTAGGCATTATTAAACTTCACACCATCCATGGCAAAGCTGTCTATGTTTGGGGTTTCATAAAAGTTGCTTCCATAACAACCCAGATCGGTCCAACCCAGGTCATCGACCAGGAAGAAAACGATGTTGGGGCGATCTGGGTTTTCCTGACTTTGGATGAGACAGGTAGTCAGGGCGATGAAGGCCAGATAAGTGCGGATGCGTGATTTCATAGCATATTTCCTCTTACTTTTTGGTTGCAAACACATAATAGGCAATGAGTATTGCTTGTGGACCTCCAAATCAGGTCTGAACTGCAATGGGTCCTTTTTGAACTGTGCCGTGATAATGATTCAGGTAGCAGCTGATCTGTATGGGGTTTCATGTTCACTAACAATGATGACGTTGGGTCTGGGCATCATAGATGTCAGGCTAAGCAAAAAGGCGAGGATCTTTTTGAAGATGGTCATAAAAACGCGAGACTTGTTCAGTTCTTCTTTTCAGTGACTTTCCAGCCTGGCGTTGAGATGCGCCCATAATAGGGATAGTGATCCCACTCTACCTTTCCACCCACTACTCGTGGATCACGTGTTTTCTTCAAATGGTCAAATAATTGACGTCGTCTGGCATGTTGTATTGCCGAATATTCAATCAACCCTGCCACATTTGCCAATTGTTCTGGATCCTTTTTTAAATCGTAGAGTTCTTCTGCAGGCCGCATGCCGAAACTGAGTTCTGCCAAATGCGCGATACCGTGTTCCATGCGACTCTCCATCATGAATGACTTGGTGGGCGACGTATCTATCTCACCAAAAGGAATCGAACGGGCGCACACACGGGGGTCGGGTGACCCCGAAGGCCATCGGCCTGGTTCGAAATTATAGATATAAAGGTAGTCCTGAGTTCTGACTGCCCTGCAGGGATACCCCTTGCCACCCTCTCGGCATCCGTCGTGTCGCTCCATGGCGATGTAGGCGGCATCTCGATCATTCATATTTTGATCGGAAAATATTTTCATCAAGCTGCTCGCCGTCATCATACTGGGAACATCTGCCCCGGCTGCCTCAATAAATGTCGGTGCGAGATCGCTCAAATGAACAAAATCCTTCACATCGCGGCCCGGATTGCGAATACCTCTCGGCCACCTGATAGCCAGAGGGACCCTTGACCCCCAGTCATAAAGACTGGCTTTGGCGCGAGGGAAGGGCATGCCATGATCGCTGGTAACGACCACAATGGTGTTGTCAAGATGTCCTCGTTTTTCCAGAGAGGCGATGGCTCTCTGTACCATCAAATCAAAGTGCTCAATCTCGACGTAGTAGTCCAGGAGGTCGCTTCTCACGATGGCATTGTCAGGGAAAATGGAAGGGACAATAACCTTGGCCGGATCCTTTCCAGTTCGTTTTCCAGCTCCGTTTTCATAGGCACGATGAGGTTCACTTGTACCCAGCCAAAAACAGAAAGGTGTTTCCTTTTCCACTGCGTCAAGGAAATCATCAAAGTTACCTGCATAGTCAGTATTGCGGATGGCTTTGAAAGGCGGTTGCAAGTTTCTTTTGGCGTATGATGTTCCCGCTGGATTTTCAATGCGACCACCGGGGGCCAGTTTGCCAGGGCTCCACCCTTTCCCTGTATATCCCGTTTTGTAACCTGCTTTCTGCAACTCTCCTGTATAGGTCGCGAATTTGGCCGGGAGAGTGCTATGGATGTTGCCCGCTTCCTCCAGTCGCCAAATGGGTTGCCCGGTCAGGATGGCACTGCGTGAAGGCCCGCATGTTGGAGCATCACAAAAGGAATGAACAAATCGCAGGCCTTCTCTGGCCACGCGGTCAAAGGCAGGCGTTCGAACCACTGGATCCCCATTGGCGCCTGTATGCGCCCATGATTGATCATCCGAAATGCAAATCAATATGTTAGGGCGTTCGTCGGCGCGCACAATGTGGCAACAAATCAACCAAATGCAGGCAATGTTCCATAGCTTGATCATTCAATAGGATGCTTTGTTTTCAGATAACCGATGAGGTCACGTGCCTGTTGGTCGGAGAGCGCATCAAGCATGCCTTCGGGCATCATGGACAATGGGGAAGTTTCCCGGGAAAGGATCTCCGCTTTGGGAATGACAAGATCCTGACCTACTATTCGAAGCGTGATGCGTTGATTGTCTTCACGGTAAATATTGCCAGCGTATGTGCGTCCATCCCGTGTATTGATAGTAACCAGTTTGTAGGAATCAGCGACCTCCATATTCGGATCGATCATGTTGGTGAGGATATATTCCAGATCTGCCCGGTTCGAGCCGGTGAGTTCAGGGCCAATTTCTCCACCCTCTCCATAAAGCTTGTGGCAGCTTGCGCAGACAGCGGTGAACAGAGCCTTCCCGTTTGTCAGGTCCGCTCCTGCCATGTATGCGTCGGTGAGCAGGAATTTGTAGCGATCCATCGCCAGTTGTTTGTCCTTGGTCATGGATTCCATGGAACCCCACCAGTCGATGAATGAAGGTCCCAGGACGCGTCTTAATTGGCGGGCAATCACACTCGATATATCACTGCGGGGAATCTTTTCTTTTTTTAATGCGGTCAGCAGATAACTGCCTGTATTACGTCGAGTCGCGAGGGTTTGCAAAGCCGCAGATTTTTCCTCATCTGTATATTCAGAATAGTTGTTTACAATTTTTTTGGCGATGGCCCCGTTCCTATAAACGGCAAGAGACCTCAAGGCGGTCAAGCGCAGACTCTTGTCGTCCAGCGCGGCAAAAATCGCATCAAATGCCGGAGGAAAACTTTCCTGACCGAAGATCTTCAATATTTCTATCCTACGCTCAGTGGGGGTGGAGGGATTGGCCAATTCAGCCAGTTGAGTTGCTCCTGCCTCAGCATTACCAAACAATTGGCCCACTTGCAGGCCCAGCCTTTTCAGTGCTTCATCTTTCAGTAATTCTGATTCGATATCCTTCCAGCCCCTTGGAGGTGTCAGGTCGTGCTGCCCAAGTAGACTGTCCCGCATTCCTTCCAGATACTGCCTGCGAACTTCAGATGATCTGGTCAGCGTCATCGCGCTGACGACTTCGTTCAGCAGTTGCCCGGCAGTTGCTCTTCGGACAATAAAGCGTGTTAACATGGGGATCTTGCTTTCACTTGCGAGCTGTAATGCGCGGCTCGGATCCTTTGTGACATGCGGTTCTATCCCGAACCAAATCATTTTGGGTATGTTGTGGTCCTCTGCATCCTCGCCTCTGGTCAATAAACCAGTGGCGATCTTCCAGCTGCTTGCTTCAGGAACGCGCTGCAGTGCTGAAGCAAGGTAGAGGCGAACGACGGGTGAAGAATCTTTCCTTGCCATGGAAACGAATTTTTCAAGGGCTGTATCGCCCGGATGCATGTCTTCACAGAGTAACTGGATGGCCCATGCTCGAATATATTCGTATTCACTTGCCAGAAGGTCGATCAGGTGTTCATGCGTGACCCCACCAGTTACATGCAAGGCCCACAAGGCTCTTAATTTCCGGCCCGGATCCGACTGGTTTTCAAGGTGTTTTCTAAGCTGTATGTGAGTTTCCTCGTTGACAGCTCCCTTGCTGGCCCGCTCATGCAGGATTCCTCGAGCCCTCCGCACATACCAGTCATTCTTGTGGAACTGTAAATTGACCAGTTCTTGGTTGTTTAAATCCTTTAAATTGAAATGAGTGGGGTAAGGCGTCTCTGGTGGAGCGAGACGGAAAACACGACCCGTGTCCTTGTCGTGTACTTTATTCCCACAAATATCTCCATCATGCCAATCGAGCATGTAGACGGCACCATCCGGTCCAATTTCCAGACTAAAACCGATCCATTGCGGATCATTTGCCAGCACTGTATCTTCGTAATGTTTTGCAATAAAACCGGAGCCATTGTGTACCAAACTGTCCGCAAGGAGAGCATGTTCGTGAATATTGGCCATGAAAAATTTGTTGTGATATTTCTCTGGAAGCAGGTCCGCTAGATAAATGCGGGCTCCTCCATGGGCTGAGCGGTGTCGGTGATCCACAATTGTCCGTATATCGGAATACACATGAGGATGAATATGTACTCCACCCTGCCGATGAAAAAAACCGCCCTGCACCACATGGAAGGCATGAGGGATCACACAGGCTGAAATGAATGCCTGACCGTTGTCATCAAAATCCAAACCCCATGGGTTACTGAAACCATGTGCTACGATTTCGAAGCGGTCTTTGATTGGGTGATAACGAAAGACACCTCCATCGATGAACTGACCATCGACAACCTCTTGGCTGGTTGGAAATGGATCCCCCTTTTTAAATACGCGGCCGCCATCGACGGGCTTGCCTACGGTGGATGGTGTGGCAAACCCCTGACAGCCGTAAAGCCATCCATCCGGGCCCCAGATAAAACTGTTTAAAACTTCATGGCGATCTCGAATGCCCCAGCCAGTCAATCGAATCTCAATTTCTTCATCGGCCTGATCATTCCCATCACGATCAGGAACAAACATCAGATTTGGAGGTGCCCCCAGCCAGAGCCCCTCAAAACCAACCGCAATGGCGGAAGGAAAGGGAACCCCTTCAAGAAAAACCTTCTTCGTGTCCATTTTGCCGTCACCATCAATATCTTCAAGAATCAGGATGCGGCTCTTGCCGTCATTCGAAAAGCCCGAGCGCCTTGTTTCATAGTCCCGGTTTTCAGCGATCCACAGCCGTCCCCGATCATCATAGCAAAATGCCATTGGCTGGGTGATTTGTGGCTCAGAAGTCACCAGGCTGACTTCGAGACCCTCTGCTGTTGTCATCTTTTCAATCGCTTGCTCACCGGTCAGGAACTTGGCTTCCTTGGCCTCTGCTCGGGCCTGCAACCATGCCGCAAAATCGTAATTTTGTCCGGAGTAAGCTTTCCATTGCTCATTGAGTCGAACGTCGTTCATTTGCCCGGTATACACAACGAACTGATGCTTGTATGTTTTGCTCTCGCCGGCCGGTATGGTCCAATCCCCGAGAATCGCTTCGGATGGGCCTGCTCCCAGTTGTCCGTCCACACGCCAGGGGGTGGGGTAGGCGTCATTCGATGGGTGGTCAAAGATGGCAATATGCCCCCAGTCTTTGGGAGCGCGCCCGTCGATTTGCATTCCAATATTCACCCAGGAAGATCGTTTCTGTTCCGCTCTTTGATTTTTCTGTCGTGCACTGTTTTCGACTTCACCTTCCTTGCCCTGTTGCCATGGCATACGCACAAAGAGACCTCCATATTTATATTCTGAAATGGTCACTTCCGTATGTGCCGTGCCTGTCCAGACGAGGTCAACCAGGTAATCATTACCCGTATCTCTCATGGACCAGACTTGAGATTCCTCCATCATGGATTCACCTTCTTCGTCCAATAGATGGTAAATTGTTTCCCACTGCACTACCTCGCCTTCACCTGCCAGTATTTCTGCTTTCTGTAGTTGCCAATAGCCATTGGATGGGTTGTGGAAAAAATCACGCCCGTTGACGCGGGTAAATCCCCAGTAGACGCCTGTTTGATGCTTATGATGTCCCGGGCTGTATTGAGTCAAAACACCATTGCCGTCGGGTGCCACAATCGGATGCAGATAAGGCCGATGATCCGAACGAGCGTTCTGCACCAGGAGGGGCTTTTGGCTGTTCAAGCGCTGCACAGAAATGGTCTGGGCCTTCTGGTCTTGTACCAGCCTCAAGGAGGCTGCATGACAGGAGACGACCAAGGAAACTTGTAGTAAAAAATAAAGAGTACGTTGATGCATAGATTTAGACACACGTTCAAAGGATGAGACCACTTTGTTTTCGTAATGTTTCGGAGTCCAGTAAAATAACTACAGAAAAATATATTCATTGCACTAAACACTTGCCGCCTGGGGAAATGACATTGGGCAGCACCGCCCCATCCTCATTTCCAAGAAGAGTCATGCTTGAATAAATCGTGAGGCATCAGCGGGGCTGCTGGAAAGCAAGTCCGCAATCTCAGCTCACGTCACAGCGAGACATCCTGTCATGTCCCATTTGGCAGGAGCAATGACGCGAATAGTTCCTCCTATATGGCCGCAGCTGTCTTGTTGACGCGCTTGTTTCGACAGATTCGATCGCTTTTGAATAAGCAGTCGTGACTATGATGACTATAATGAGACTGCGCGGTGGTGTTTGACTCGAACGATCTTCCTCAGAGTCCTGGTAGCCACTCCCATCAGGGGGAATTCCTCGTAAACTCCCTTCGATGCATCCCAATAATCCTTTTGCAGGATCACTTTTCCCGAGTGATTGAATCCAAGCATGGTGATTCCTGGCAGTTTTCGCGATTTCCCGCGAAACTGGTAGGACATTTCCCAATGAATGAAGGATGTTGGATCGCCCGCTGCCTGGTCCATTATTCTGAAGGTGATTTGCTTGAGCTGTTTGAACAGGTCTCGATAAACCGTCTCCATTTGATCCAGCCCGCTGGCCTCATTGACAGGGTCCGTGAAATGAACCGCTTCATCGTAAATATCACCCAGACGTTCGCAGGACGATTCGTCCATGGTTTGCAGAAAAAGGACAAAGCAATCCACAGGCCTGTTGCTTGCTGATTTCATATATTTAACATGCAATAGACCCGTCTCAAATCAAGGACTGATTGAGTGGCCCGCGTTTCAAAGAAAAAATTCGACCATCTGTCATTCGATTCTTCTCTGGTAATTGGCATGGCTCATGGCGAGAGTCCCCGCTTGATGGAGGCCCTACCGACTCGAAAGAACGACCCCTCCCTCTTTTAACAATAACCTGTGCCCTCTAGTCGCTTACCTGTGGTTCCATTTCAAACCGAATGAACTGGCGGGCGAAGGGCGAGGCGTCAAGCGTTGCACGATAAACGATTAACCCCATCCCGGCTCCGAGATTGGTTCTTCCCACATATTCAACGCCCTCAGTCCACGTTTTCAAGTCGTGTGAAATCAAAGGTATCGCTAAAAAGTCATCAGCTCCAAGTCGATGCTCCAAGGCAATGGTTAAATAATTGCCGTCTGACTGGAGGGATTCCAACTTAATATCAAATGCAGAGGATGAATCAGGGATATCAGGATCGCTGCCCAAGACATATTCGAGCAACTCCGTTCGGCCGTCTCTGTCTCGATCGCCATCCAAGCCCACTAATGTATGCTCTGCCATCCAGCTCAGTAGACGGATAGCGTCGTCTCCACCCGGATTTCCCCCGGAATCAGCACTGGTTCGCCAACTCTCAGGGGATGTTGGATCGCTTATCCAAGGCGTCATCAATACCAATGAATAACTGCCCCCATCTGCGTCCTCAGGCCAGGGAGCTTCGTCGCTCCATTCGAAGGAAGCAATCTCACTGTGGCTCGCATCGGACAAAGTCAAGCGTTCTCCGGAGTTTGAAAGTCTGTTACTGTCAGCGGAATGGAAATTACCGACCTTCTCGAGAGTGCTCCCATATCGTGTTTCAAATGCCTTGGAGTTCCCGGCGACGACGATTCGTTGTCCTGGCTCGAGGGTTAACGATGGGAGCGCAAAGCGAATCCCAGAGGTGAAGGCTGCGCCTGTCAAGTCCACGTGGGTTTGGTCGCTGATATTAGTCAGTTCGACAAACTCGAATGACTCCCCGTCAAAGATGCCCTCTGCGCGCTCCTGATCCGAGGGATCAGCAGGGTGATACATGACTTCGGTAATGGCCAGGTTTTCCATGCTGGCAAGCGCCGACAATCCGGTTCCAATGATACGCACCGAGTCGGTTCCCAGAGACTTACCTGCGCGATCGAAAGCCGAGAGTGAAATGATGTTTTCGCCCGGGTCGATGGCAACCTGCACTCGCCAGGTTGTTTCGTTGAGCCAATCCATTGGTAATAAAGCGCCACTCGCCGAGCGGATTTCATGCAGGTCCACCCATCCAGTGCCTTGTATGGATGCGACCTTTTCGGGCGAACTGAAGTTGTCAGCCGTCGTGATCCTGTAGTTCGTCGGCGCAATGATACGATTGACCTCATTCACGGCGGTGCTGCGACGAGTATTGATATAGGAAAGAAATCGGCTGAGGTCTTCACTGGGGAGGAAACAGGAGTAGTGTTCGGCCCATTCTGTCATGTAATCCACGTTGAAAGTACTTTCCACAATATCCCAGACGTGTCCGTAGAAGGCTCGCTTATTTTTTGGGCTTGCTGAAATCAATCGATTCAGATCCGTGTTTGGCGCGAGGCTCGAACTTGCATTTCGATTGAAGGTAAAATCCATATCCCAGGGAAAAAGCAACGCTTTTCCGTCTGAGGGTCTGATATAGATGATTGCATTGTGGCGAGCTCCACTCGAATAATTGTCACCGATACCAAACAAGGATTGAATGGCAAATGATCGCAGCCATTGGTCAACGTCCAGTAATCGATCCACCTCCTCCCGATAGGTCCGACCCGATTGCCCCATCGCTGTCAGTACGTCAATCAAGGGTCCGTAATCGTCTGCATCGCGGTTGTTCTTCACAAGCCAGTGCCAGCGATAAAGCTCCTTGTTGCTACCTCCCAGATTGCGCACAGGTACTCCGTGTGTCCCTCCGTCCTGCGTCAACTTCAACCCTTCGACACCGCCCGTTGTTTCTCGCAGTGTGTAGATCAATTCGTATTCGAACATCGCACCATCGCTACCGTTGATGAACTGGTTGTCCAGATACTCTGCGTCGTATCGAGACTTCAGCAGCATGGCTGAGCCGGTATGCTGCGATCGAGGGGCAATCACTCTTATCAGATCATCATACATGCCGGGAATGTTTCCGGCGTGATTGATCGCGTGCTTGACCATGATCTCCTTTTGACTGAACTGGTCACCTGCACCCGATCGATCAACGGCCACCGTCCGGTGTGCCCCCAGAAAGGATTGATCTGCGGGAAAGCGTAAAAGGAAACCCGCCCGAACATTCTTTGCGCGGCCATGCTCACTTCCCTTGAGCCGCACGCTGCAGTTGTAATAGACTTCACGTTCGTCGACGACAATTGTACACCCTAGACGATCGTTACTCATGACGTTGGTGCGGCGGTGGAGCTTTTCGGTGTCGGCGTCGGTCATGACAATCCGGAGATTCATCGGTTGACAGGCGCCAAGGTCAAGGTCGGCTTGACCATCATTGTATGGCACGATGGCTCTGGACGTGCTTCCTCCCTCAGGGTGAGCCGTTGTCATACCGAGATGATCCGTCGCTTCGACGTAGAATTGTATCTTTGCGCCAAATGCTTGCGACGGTATTTTTCCTGACCATTCCCCTGCGCCAGATAAGTGCATTGATGTCATCTGAAACGGGGCTCCATTGACTGCATGGAATAATTGAACGGATGCCACGCCGTCGGGGTCCCCTGTCTTGACAAAGACATTGACGGATTCACCTTCGACGGGAATGGCTGGTTCATGGCGAAGATCACTGAAAGTTGGCCCGGCATTCGATACATGGGCGGAATTGAGCCGACCTGGTGTGCCCCCATTTTGCGGTGCATCCAAAATAGTCGTTCGTGCAAGTCGGTTGAAATAGAGCCGCGTGTTGAGTTGGTTTGAACCACCCAGCCATTTGGCTCTAAAACTGATTTTATAATCCCGATTGGATGAGATGGACACAAATGAACGGCCTGACTTCAATGTTGTCTCCGCGTGATTGCTCATATGCTCTGTGGCACCGGACGCTCGGGCCCACAAAACACGATTATTCGGATCCTTCGGATCATTGATCACTTCATAGTTACTGTGGTTTCCCAGCATTCGCCATCGCGTTGCATCTCCACTGTCGAAATGCCCGTTCTGAATCAGTTCCGTATTCGCACCTTCTGGATCCTGGCGAACGCTGATATCGTCTATCAGGAACTCACCTGCATCCAATAAGCCGAAAATGAATTCATGATAGATGGTAGGATCGTTGGAACTCTGTGTCGCTCGGCCCTGGTAGGTATAATTACGCCAGGGTCCTTCGACTTTACCCGGATGCCAGGCCCCGGGGAGGTGGTTTTCAGATCGAGGATCCGCCAATTCAAGACTGGAGCCTCCTCCATCTGCCATCGCTGGCCAGGGTGCATCGTCGAGATAGTAAAGTTCATCCGCCGGATTGCCGTAGGCGTCGCTCAGTCGCAGTCGCTCTCCACGGCGAGAGAGCGATCCGCTCCACTGACCGATCACAGGGATGGCAGGATAAGCTTCAGCAAACGCAAGCGCATCTCCAGCCACTATGAAATATTCGTTCGGAGCCAGAACCGTTCCCGATGGGAATTCAAATCGCACTCCGTCGTCAAAAACCCATTTGCTCATGTCCACTGAGACATCCCCATGATTCCATACCTCGATCCATTGATTGTCTGACCGACGAAATGGAAGGCCTGGAATCCCTGGGACAATTTCCTCGACTGCGTTGAGCGTCAATCCGAAGACCACATCACTGCTGTTCAAAGATGTTTGATGCACCTCTACTGAGATTTGATTTGATCCGACATGCAGCAGCTCCGCAGGGATGGAGACAGCTGATGAGAGAGCGGCTTCCCCTCCACGCATCGCGAGCGTGTCATGATCGACTTTACCATCGGACATGCCATACCGGAAAACCTCTCTCCCATTCAGATAAAAAACCGCTCCGTCGTCGATTAAATGAATCATCTCGATTTCCGCAAGAACCGTCAGCTGTTCCTGAGTCACATCAAACTCGGTTTGAAAATAGTGGGTGACAACGAATGGATCATTCAGTGATGGGCGAGTGAGCAAGGTGTCCACGGGATACGGCAACGATCCCGTCTCCCAGGCGATCAATCCTCTCCCTTTTTTCCAGTCGCCACTCAAGGAATGCCTGCGGGATGCCCATTCAGAGCCTGGGTCACGGCCAGATTCGTTGTACAGCCAGTCTGCCCCCCATCCCACAAGTGGTGTGATATCTACCCTTTCCGGGACGCCCGGGGTTGCTACCAGTGGCCGAGGATGGTACATGATTTCATTGATCACAATATTCGAATGAAACTCGAAAATATTTGCACTTCCAAATGTTGCCTCAGAGGGGTGGAGCCATCGTCCGTCATGCTGGGGGGATCGTCCTCGAAGTCGGTCTGTGACTTTGACGGAATCCAGTAACAGCCCGCGAACACTATCCACCAGAAAAAGCCGATCACCGAGCGTCGGACGGAAATTCAACTCTTGTTCGGAAAGAGAATGCCAGGCGTCTGGAGGCAGACTCGAAATGTTCGAGAGTTCCTTGATGCGTCCACTCGATGAACGAATCTCCAGGCCCTTGAATTCACCCGTTATGCTGGATCGATTCACCATCTCTACTCGGAAAGAGGGGTCAGATGCAGCGCTGATTTCGTTGAAAGCGATGCTCACTGCTTCGTTGGGGTCCACGGGTGCTGTGATTGAGTTCAGTGAAAGACCGAATATCAGATTTTCAAGACTTGCTTCCGACATATGGATTTCGGCGGACAGGATGTTTTCACCATCATGCAGCGCACCCTCAGTAAGAAAAAACGTCTGACTCAATGCGGGCTGAATCACCACTTCGTTTGCCCTTGTCGCGTGATTGATTTCCTCCGTCGGTAAATTGGCGCGATGGATTTCAATTCCATTCAGATAGAGTGCGACACCGTCTGCAGCCAAGACACGGAATGCCCCCGTCGTTCGATCCGGGGCTCCGGTGAATGTGAATCGTTTTCGAAAGTAGGCGGTGGAACTGTCGCCGGTCAGTTTTGTGCCGAAGTTTCCTACGCCTCCCGAGGTCGTCGGTGCCGTATTGGGTTTGAGCGTTTCATCTGCCAGGCCCCGGATCGATTCCGGGGGCAGAGCTGTTTCCCAGATTGCCACATCGTCCAGTCGTCCTTTCCATGATTCTCGGTCCTGATCTCCACCAAAATACAGGGGCTGAGGATGGTTCAAGCCGCTGGAAATAACTTGCTTACCCATGGAAATGCCGTTTCGAAAATAAGTCAATCGAGGTCCTTGTTTCGTCACCGCATGGTGGGCCCAGACATCCACAGGGAAATCGGAGTAGTCAATATCTTCACCGGATGAGGACCGATGAAATTCGAATGCGGCGCTTGTGAATTTGATGAACTCTCTGGGGGAAAAATCCGCTCCATCTGGATTGTATCGGTTGCCAATGATCACATTGACATTTCCCGGTTTCATGGAGTAGGCCCAGAAGGCCCAGGTGAAATCATTTTCCAGGGTGATCCTTGGAACACTCATTCCGGTGGTTACGTAGTCATTGATGCCGTCAAATTCCAGCACTGGCCCGCGCTCCGAGTCTACAACCCATCTGGGTCCGTTGCGCAAGCGTCCGTCGATGTCGCCCGCCAGATTCTTGGCCCTGATGCCGCTGCTTGCATCGAGAGGCCAATATGCGGATGGGCCTTCACCTACAGACCCTTTCCAATCCTTTCCTGCATGAAAGGCGCCAGCTCCTTCTGACCAATCCTGATCATCAAAATCCAAGTCCCTCCAGTGAGTCGGTGGTGAATCCGATTCCGTGTAGAATCGCCAGTTGGAGTCCAGCGAAACCAGAGCGAACTCTGGGGGAGATGATTTGAGTGTTCGAACATTTGGCTGGCCGGGCGTGCCACCCAGTTCCAGACTCGCCCGCCAGTTCTTTGGGCCTCCATCAGCTGTGTTCTCTCTTATTTTTGTCAGAGTTGCGCCGGAACCGTCCGCTCCTACCGGCCAGTCAACGCCGTCCTGATAATCGAGGCGATCCATGATGCGCCCGCTGTTGTTTTCCAGACGAATCGACTCGCCACCGTTGTTCAGTCGGCCGGTAAAAGCTCTTGGATGGACATTTTGCCCTTTCAAATCCGCATGCTGGGGATCAGCGGCTACCAGAAGCAAACCATGACTATCCATGACTGTTCCTTCTTCAAATCGGAGCTCAATTCCTCCTGCCAATTTCCAGCCGGACAGATCGACCCTTACGCCCATGAGATTTCGTAATTCAATCCACTCGA
>MDTB01148591.1_pt1 | contig 37964 bp, 36 predicted proteins | sample 811161 | NCBI WGS metagenome assembly MDTB01 (sample SAMN05326650, study PRJNA326480) | marine metagenome | isolation source: seawater | place: Mediterranean Sea | collected 2009 | reverse complement strand
TGTTTCATTTTCAACTTTAAAAATTTCTACATTATTGTTTTCTGAATACAAAAACTTTATAGTTTTGTAGTTATTATCTTTTACAGGTATGTAAATCTTTTCAAAATCTTTTGATAGGTAATTAACCATCCCATTACAAACAATACTGTCACCTAATCCAAGATGATGATGTAAAATAAACTCTTTGTTTTCAATATCTTTTAAAGAAAATTTTTCTTTAGTTTTCATTTTTAATATTTATTAATCTTCCCACTTTTTTCAAATAATATTTGAATATCTTTAACTTACTTTTGTATCTACCGATAATTTTAAATTTAAAAACAAACCAATTATCAGATAGATTATTTACCTTGATAATATTTTCTATTAAATCATCTTCATCTACTTTGCTTTTCATGATATTTAACCAATAAGAACAAGTTAATTTGTTAAAATCTAAATCTTCATAGTTTATTTTTTCAATATACAAATTAAGTTGTTCTGCAGTAATTTTAGTTAAGTCATCAATAAATAATATTGGTAGTCTCTCAAGATTCTTATGAGATATATGCTTTTGGACTACAGGAATAGCACCCGAATAAAGTGCTTCCCAGATTCTGTGGGTATCTATTCCATTACCTTGTGGACAAAGAATAAATTTAAACTCTTTTAAGTTTTTTGAATAATCTTCAAGAGTCAAAATATTTTTTTCGTAATATGACCATTGTTCATTTTTATAAATACTTTCTAAAGGCACTCTGAGAGATGGATTAGTATTTGGATTAAAATTCAGATACATCAATTTATTTTTATTTAATTCTTTTGAAAACATAATCGACTCAAATTCAGAAGCTCTTAAATTTTTTGGAGAATAATCATTTGAAAGACCTAATGGAATAGGTATCAAATTTTTGTGTTCATAAGCAACGTTTACACTAAACCAATTAAAAATTGATTTTGGCTTTTTAGAAAATAATTTTTTATCAATTTTATCATCAGTTTGATTGGTAACCAATGTTAGATTTTTTAAATTCTTTATTTTTCTTAAATCTTTAAACAGTTCACTAACTAGGTTTGTGTTGCAAAATATAATGTCATTTGTTTTTAATCTATATTCATTTTTTTTATAAAAAATATATCTATCGTTTGATTCTATAATCGTTACATTCTTCGGATTTATTTCCTTAAACTGAGACAAGGTAAGTATCTCGCTAAAAACAAGATCACATTTCCTTGCAAGATTATAACTACTTATAACTTCCGGCTCTGTAATTTGAAAATTAATCATTAAAACTATTTATTGGTTTCTTCATGCTTGCAATTGTTAGATAAATTAGTGAAAAAGGATATTTGATTCTAAATAGTTTTAAGGTAAAAATTCCTTTTAATAATTCAATAATTGCTCCTATTCTCCAAGTGTTTATAATTTGATATTTTATTCCAAAATATTCAAAGTATTTGTCCTGATAGTAAATTGAATGATTGTCTAAGATTCCTCGCACTGTCCATGGTTTGAAACTTCCAGTGTAATGAATAAGAATCATGCTATTTCTGTCCTCATCAGACAAATAAGATTGTTTTGCTGATGGAGTTAGTGATAGATTCCAATTTAAATATCCGTTAAGCTCAACAAATTTATCGTCAAAAAAAGAATTCAGAACATCTTGGTCCCAATACTTAATGATTTTCTTTATTTTTTCTAAATGATTTTGCAATTTCTTTGAAAGATCATTTTCTTTCCACTTATTAAAGTTTATTAGCATTACTCCTGCGTTAAAGTATCTCTGACCTTGAAGATTTAATCTTTCCCAATGAGGTTCATTAACTTTAACCTTTGTAACCTCTGTTCTTGCAGAAATGATAAAATCAGAATTTTTTAATTTTACTATCTCGTTTTGAAGATCGATTGATATATCTTTTTTACAAACTATATCTGCATCAACATACAATATATAATCTATTTCTGATGGCAAATAGTCCTCTATAAAAAGTCGATAATAAGTTGCGTCAGAAACATGTGATCCCTGAACATTAGGAAATCCAGATTTATTTTTATCAAATTGAAGTAAGGAAAAGTTATTTAGATTTTTTGAATCAATTATTTTTTTTCTAAATTCCTGAAAAGAGGCTGGTGATTTATGTATCATATATACATTTATGTCTTGAGATGTGTTTTCTAAAATTGATTCAATTGAAATAAAAGCCTGCTTATTATAGTTTTCATCAATACAATAAAGTAAATTAAGCATGTATAAATTAAGGTTATTACAGATAATCTTTTAAATAAACTATTTTAAATTTAAAACAGAGTTTTTATTTTTATTTAATTTATAAAACCTAAAGATAATTAATAAAAATAATAAAGTAAAAATTATTATTTTAATTAATTCAATATCCTGAATTTGATAAACAAAATTTTGAAAATCTAAGTTGTCAACAGGTAGTCCAAAAGTATCTAAATATTCAAGAAATTTATCCATACCAAATAAAATTGAAAACGTCTTGAAAATGATTACGCCAACAAAGCTTGTTACAAATATTTTAAGATAAGCATTTAAATCTCCAAACGAATTGAGAAGTCCAAATAAATATTCTGGTTGAGAAAATCTATCATCCGAACCAAAAGAATTAATATTGTTTCGAAGTGATGTAGTATCGGATGTCTCAAAAAACAATATTGACATCATTGAAAATACAGAAAATAAAATTACATATTTTGAAATTATTCCTTTCTTATTTGATTCATAGTATTTACCAAAAATTAAAACTGAGATTGGTACTAACGAATATAGATACCTAAAACCATAAGAGGAAGCTGTTGATTGCCATATTGTTACAATTCCAAAGGGGATTAAATAAATAAACAATATAAAAATATATTGTAAATAATTATTCCTATATTTTTTCTTAAAAATATTTCTAGAGAGTAATAACAGAGAACAAAAAATGATAGGTGAAAACCAAAAAATTCCAAACTCAGGAGAAACTAATATTACATAAATAGAATTTGCAACTTTACTAAACAATAATCCGATATCATTATTAAAAAATGTCAATAACCTATTTGATTTGCCATAGATATCTTCTGGATTAAATGTAATTATTCCATAAGTTAGGTAGTTTAAATACTGGAATAATAATATAGAAATTCCGTATGATAAATAAAAAAATTTATTCTTAAGAATTTTATTTTTTGCTAACAATTTTTCATTGAACAATAACTTAATTATTAATGGAATAAAAAATATAAAATAATTTACCCACCTAACTGAGAATGATAAAAGTGTAGCTAATGGAATTAATATCGAGTAATAATTTTTGTTACCACCTGTTTCATTGTAGAAATTTACAGAAAAGTAAATAATCAAAGTTATAGAAAATGCTTCATATACATGAGACATGCTGTAACGTTCAAATGCAAAATAACTAATACCAGAACCAAAAAAAATTATAAATATAAGGTTTGAGTTAAGTCTGATATTTAATATATCAAACACTTTAGACATCAAAAAGATGGATAAATAAAAATAAAATATTGAAGATAAAGAATAAATTGCAATTCTTAAATTAAAAAGATCGCTTGAAAAATTAAATAAGCTTTCAAATAAATTTCCAATTAGAAGAAATGGACTAGAAAATATTCCTGTACCAATAAAACCTTTTGGAGCAACCTTACCATTATTGTTATATCGTTCTGTCTCAAAACCTACAAATTGATTGTTATAATCTAAGTCAAAATCTATTGCAATTGTTTCAGCGTGTGAGTAATAATCGTGATCATCTTGACAACAATTGAATGTCTCAATAAATCTATAATCAATTTTTAAAAACAATAAAGGAAGTAGAAAATAAAATAAGATGACAAAAATCTTTTTTAATTTTTTATTTTTCATTATTGCTACCAAAAACAAAATATTTATTTAATAAAAATCTCATTAAAAAAACTGTTCCACCAGCAATTAAAAAAGGATAAACATTTAATTCAAAGTAGAACCTCAAGAAGTTGGAAAAGAAAAATTCAATAAAACTTAATGCTACAGTTACAAAGTTGTATTTAAGAAAAGATTGTTTTGAAGTTGTTTTAAATACATATTTTTTTTGTATGAAGTAACTATTTGTTGTAACCACAACAAATGAAATCCAAAAAACAAGGCTATATTCATATCTAAATATATCTGTAAATAGATAGATAGCGGATGAGCGCAAAGTTACACTCAAAATTGAGTTTGCTTGAAATCGTAAAAATTGCTTTAACAAAATACTTCTTTTTAAAAAAGTTTAATTGATTATATTGAATGTATGTCGAAAAATACAATAAACATTTGTATCCCTGTATTTAATGAAGAAAAGAATATTAGAAAGCTTTATGAAGATTTGAAAATTAAAATTTCAGATTTAGAAAAAAAATATGACATAATCTTAAAAATAGTATTTTTTGATGATGGGTCATCCGATAATTCAAGACAACTTCTAGAAGAATTAGAAAGCATTAAACTTCTGTATGTTGACGAAAATAAAGGTCTCGGTAATGCGATAAGAGAACTATGTATGCACTCAAAAGAAACAGGTGTAAATGGTATGTTCAAAGTTGATGGCGATGGACAAATGGATTTAGATGATTTAGATAACTTTCTAAAAAATGATATGCATACAAATAATGATGTAATTTACGGGAATAGATTTCATAAAAGTTCAGATTATAAGATGCCTTTACATAGAAGATTTGGAAGTAAAATATTCAAAATATTTTTAAAACTTTTTTCAATTGATATTTCTGATCCCACTAATGGATTCATATATCTGAGTAAGAAATACCTTGCTAACTCAAAAATTATTGGTAACTACAATGCAGCTCAACAAATACTCCTAGATGCAAAGTTAAGAAATCTCAAAATTGATGAAGTTGATATAAATTTAAAACAAAGATCTGAAGGAAAATCGTTTATTGGAATAAAATATCCAATTATTGTTTTTGGAAACCTGATAGGGCTTTACATTTATAAAAGAACATTACAAACATTGATTATTCCTGGATTGATTATTTTTCTAATTGGATTTTTAATATTTGTTTACAACATAGCTTTATGGATTCTGAGTATTAAAGATACAATCATAAGTGACGATATACTGTTTCTATTTATTATTCTTGGGGCTCAACTTGCAATAACTGGCTTTATTATAAATATTTTCAAAGAAAAGTAAACTATGGTTTTATAACTTTCAAATTAAATCTATCTGATTCACTAATTTCTTCCATCATTGAAATTGCCCAAACTAAAAGAAGCGTACCGTGAATATCCGGTAAGTTTTTTCCTTTTGTGACTTCAACGCCATAGTAGTGAGTCTGACTTTTATTAATAAAATAGGAGAAACCTCCTTCAGCTTCAAAATAATGCTTAAAAATTATTGGTTCTAATGATTCAAAATATTGAATTATTTCTTTCTTTTTATATTCGGTTTGCTTTGAGCATTTATACAAGACATAAACTACATCAACAATATCGCAGCCTTCAAAATCTACTTTGTAATTTAAACAAAAATCAATCAATTTTTCTGGACTATGAATTTCAGAATTTATCCAGTCTAATCCAGTTATAACTTTCATTGTACCATTTACTAATTCTCTTTTATCAGAAGTTTTACCACTGTAGTACAAACCATCTTTTGAATTTAACTTAGTTTTAATATAAGACTTTAGATAATTACTATTGTTTAACGAATCTTGGGGTGATAATTGAGTGTTTGTTAACATACAAACATTAGCAAATTGGGCGCCAGCGTTCCAAGGTTTACTCCAGTTGAAAAAATTAAGTTTATGGTAAATATCTTTTTCAGATTTAGGAAAACTTAAAAAAACATTTTTGCTAATTTTATTAACTTGAAACAAGGTTGATATTGCTTGTTTTGTTTCAGCAAATATATACGATTTTAATTTTGAAGAACTTGTTTCATATTTTTGATTTGAAAAAATATTTGCCGTATTTTTAAGAACATCTTTAAAGAATATTGAAAATTTAAACTGTTTATGATATTCAACCAAATATTTATCTATATATGAATTTTTACCAAAAATATTTTTTTCTGACTGAAATGAATTTAAATAATCACTCCATTTCTCAACATATGATGAGTCGTTAAGTTTATTAGATGAAATAATATAGTTTATTTTTAAAGCATAACAACTAAATCCAAGTTCTAATAACTCTCCGTATTTTGTTGAATTATTTTTTGATGGTGAATATTTAAACTCATGATTATCTGTATTTAATGAATTAGTATACCTTTCAATTTCTGAGCTCAAATCAGATGGCCAATAGACTTTCATTCTGAAGAGTCTTTTTTATAAAGCCCTACAGTTCTGTGGTTGCTAAATTTATAAAGTTTAAAGTTGTTACTTAAAAGAAAACTATTTACTTCTATGACAGTGTTTTTTTGATCCATACCTCTCTCAGAACCAAAATCTACAGAAATGTATTCTATATTATTTAATTTTTTTTCAGAACCATATAATACTTCTGGTTCAAATCCCTCGGCTTCGACTTTAAATAATTTTATTTTTTTAGGAATATCTATCGTATCTAACCTGACACAATCAATCTCTATAAAATTATCTTTACCAAAATAGACTAAGGAGGAGTTTCCTCCTTCAGTATCTAGAAAAAATTTATTTTTTTCATTTTTATTAGACAACGCCTTATTAAATAGATTTTTATTGTCAGAGTTATTCTTAGATAGGCATTTAAATGATGCTTCATCAGGTTCAAAACCAAAGTAATTAATATTTTTTCCATATGCTTCAATTGCTAAATTAAGCTCTCCAACGTTCGCACCGCAGTCAATAATTACGTCATTATCATTAAAATCTATTTCATCTAAACAATAGGATGCCCTAATATTTTTAATTAACAAATCTTCATTATTAACCAATCTTAAAATTCTTTTATTAGGGTAATAAAACTTCTTATTATTAATTTTTTTAAAATATTCTGAACCATCAAAATATATTTTTCCATTTTTTTTGTAAAAAAAATTTATTATTTTACAAAAAAACTCTCCTTCAAAATTGTTAGTGACGAATGAAAGGATTTTCCCTTTAACAATAAGGATAATTTTTGATACAACATTGTGTTCTTTAAATAGCATATCATTTAGTACAAAAGGTGGAATGTTTATTAGCGAAAGATTTGTTTTATTTTCTATCATTTAATTGTTGTTTAATATATTTAATATTACAGAAATAATATACAAAAGATGTTTTAAGTATTCTTAAAATATACAATTAAATATATAAGTTAAAGGAATCAAAATTAAAGTCTTAATCTTTGGAAGTAATGGTTTAGTTGGGTCATCATTGAAATCAACCCTTGCAAAACTAAATGACGAATACAACATAATTCCTGCCACAAGAGATGATGCTGATCTGTTTAACTTGGTTGAAACTAAGAAATTTATTGATAAAACAAAACCTGATATTTTAATAAATGCAGCTGCAAAAGTCGGTGGAATAGTTGCAAATAACACGAACCGAACAGAATTTATATTAGAAAACTTAAAAATAAATATAAATGTCTTGGAATCTTGTATACCTTATCCACATATAAAAATAATTAACTTGGGCAGTAGTTGTATTTACCCTTTAAATGCCAGCAATCCTATTTCGGAAGATAGTTTTATGGACGGAAAATTAGAACCAACAAATTCTCCTTATGCAATGGCAAAATTGTCTGGTATTGAACTAGGAAGATCACTGAAAGGACAATTTGGACACAAAGTAATAAACCTTATGCCTACAAATCTTTATGGGCCAAATGATAATTTTTCAGAAACAGAAAGTCATGTTATTCCGGGACTTATAAAAAGAATGCATACAGCAAAAAATAACAAAGAAAAAGAGTTTAAAATTTGGGGGTCAGGTAAGCCTTTAAGAGAATTTTTATATGTTGAAGATTTATCAAAAGCCATTTCTCTTCTAATTGAAAAAGATACTGAGGAAGACATTTTAAATGTTGGTAGCGGACAAGAAGTTTCAATAAAAGAGTTGGCTATTAAAATTAAAAACGTAATCAATTTTCAAGGTGATTTGAAGTTTGACAAAACTAAGCCAGATGGAAATCCTAGAAAACTGTTGGACTCAACGAAAATTAACGAATTAGGTTGGTTTTCAGAAGTTTCACTAGATGATGGTTTAATTAAAACATATGAATGGTTTCTGAAAAATAATTAAGTTGATGGACTTTCCCATGTTGGACTTAATAAGCCTTCTTTAAGAAGAATAGACTCCCTTTTTGCAAGCTCAATATCGCTTTCAACCATTATTTTTACTAAATCTTTAAAACTTGTTTTTGGTTTCCAGCCAAGTTCTTTTTGAGCTTTTGAAGAATCACCTAATAAATAATTTACCTCGTTTGGTCGATAATACTTCTCGGATGTTTCTACGTAGTCTGACCATTCTAAATTAACAATCTTAAAAGCTTCTTCAACAAAATCTTTTACAGTTTGAGTTGTTCCTGTAGCTAAAACCCAATCATCAGGTGTGTCATATTGTAACATCATCCACATTCCTTCAACATAGTCTTTTGCATAACCCCAATCTCGCGAAGCATCAAGGTTACCAAGGGTTAATTTGGATTGGATACCTAAAGAAATTCTTCCTACTGCTCTTGATATTTTTCTTGTCACAAATGTCTCTCCTCTGTGTGGTGATTCGTGATTGAATAAAATACCATTTGAACAAAAAAGATTATATGATTCTCTATAAAGTTTTGTCATATTATGTGCAAATACTTTCGATGCTGCATAGGGACTTTTTGGTTCAAATAAAGAGTCTTCATTTAACATTTCTTCATTGGCGCCACCATACATTTCAGATGATGATGCTTGATAGAATTTACAGCCATTATCTAAATTTCTTACTGCTTCAAGAATAGAGACAGACCCAAGAGTCCCTGTTTGAGTAGTAAATACTGGATTTTTAAAAGAAACGGCTACATGTGATTGCGCTGCAAGATTATAAATCTCATCTGGATTTGTATTAGTTATTAAATTATTAAGAGAGGATGAATCTAATAGATCAGAATAATGTAAATTAAGTTTGTTGTTTTTGGAATATTTTGCAATAAGTGGTTCAATACGAGAGGTATTAAAAGTCGAAGATCTCCTTACTGTTCCATGAACGTTATATCCTTTTTCCAAGAGAAATTTTGAAAGATAATATCCATCCTGACCAGTTATTCCTGTTATGAATGCTGTTTTCATTGTTTTATCATTATATTTAGAAAAATTCTTTTTGTTTTCTTTTATTTTCAAGGTTAAATAAGATTCCAACAAATGAATAATACAACACAGGAAACTGAACGCCTTCCATCGTTATATCAAGTAAAGAATTTATAATTGCTGGAATAAAAAATAAAAGTATTTCATAGTTTTTGAATTTTTTATACCATATTTTTATATATGAATAATGGAAATAGACTATTAGTAAAGCAACAAAAAAACCACCTCTGGCGAGGACGTTTATTAAATAATTATGAACATTTTCGTTAAGACCATCTCTACCAAGTCTTCCCGGTGCTGATGGATCTAACATCACTGGAATTATTTCGTTATAACCATATCCAAGCAAAAATTGGTTTTTATTATTTAAATCTTCAATAACATCTTGCCAAATATCAAGTCTCCAGTTTGTGGTATTGTCAATCGACATTATCCTTCCATCTTGAAAATAAAAAGAAAGAAAAGCCTTTCTAGTCTCTTTCTTTTTAGCTATTTCCTTGATATTTTCAGTTATAGAAAGCTCTTGAACACTGATTTCTTGGTTAAATTCAATATCATTTACATTGTAAGTTGATAGTGTAAAAAGAATATATCCAAGCACAAAAATGATGGAGCAGTAAATTAAATTCCTAAATACAAATTTTCTTTCAGAAAATAAAAACAATAACACAAAGACTCCTATAGATAAAAAAGAACCTCTACTCATCAAAAGTAACAGAGGTAACATAATTGACACAGAAGAAATTAGATAAAAAAGATTAAATTTTTTATTGTTAAATATTTTAAAGTTTAAAAGATTAATAATTACCAAACTTAACATTATGTCAGATGCTTTAGGGAAAGTAAACTTATCAGAATATTTGATAAATATATCCATTACAAAGTTTGGGTAAAAACCTGTAGAAAAAAGATAGTGAATTGGTGGCAAAAAAAGTAAAAGAATTGCTGCTAATTTACTTAATTTATGATATTTTTTAATATCTTTGAACAGATATAAAGATACAAAAAAAGCTCCTATTGTCCAAATATATGAGCTTGTTCTAAAAACATAAGGATTAAAAAAATCACTACTGAATACAACCAGGCTAACTAAAAAGAAAATTACTAAAATGGTTACGATCCTTATTGATAACATAAAGTCGCTAAGGAAAGAAAAATATTTTATATTCTGTATTTGTAAAAATAATATAAAACAAACTACGATAAAACCAAATATTAAAATTTCACCAATTCTTATGTTAAAAATTGTTAATCCTGCAGCAGATCTATCAAATGCAATCAATAGACCAAGAATGATCAAGTAGATAGCAAGCAGTATTTTTTCAAAGTATTTTATACTTGTTCCCATAAATTAAATAAACTTATAGATTGATTATATGTTTGTAAACCAATTTAAATTAGTTTTTTTGAAAAATTGTTATGTCTTTTAAAAATAAAACTCTGACTTATATTTTTTTAAATGGAAGAGAAGAAAGAATTAATAGTAAATTAAATTTTCCGTATGAATTTTTCTACGGATATGATTTTTTAAAGAATTTTTATGGTGAAGACAATCTAATTGAATTTAATTATCAAAATAAATCATTGCTCTTAGGCTTTCTTGAAAAATTACTAAATAAAATAACTGATCTTCCTTTTTTCTTTCAATATATTACTACTTTCAAAAACTATAAAATCATAAAAAAATTCAGATGATATTGTAATGACAAATCAAAGAGTAGCTTTTTCAAGTATTTTAATGATTTTTTTAGGAAAATTTAAAAAAGAAATAAACGTCCATATTTTTATTATGGGTTTACTTAACAGAAAAGTTAACTACAGAATAAAACGTTTATTTAGAAAAATATTTATAAGAATTTTATTTTCAACCTCCAAAAATCTGTTTTTTTTAAGTAAAGGTGAATATGAGTATGCTAAAAAAAACTATAAAAAATACAAAGATAAATTTGTTTTTGAGCCATTTTGTATTGATCTAGATTTCTGGAAACCAAAAAAAGAATTTATTCAAAAAGACAATAAAATTAAAATATTATTTATTGGAAATGATGGAAGTAGGGATTACGAATTTATAAAATCATTAGTAAATAAATCAGAAAATATTGAATTTAATTTAATTTCGAATCAATTTAAGAAAGATGACTTTAAACAGAATGTTAATTTATATAAAGGATCATGGGCAGATAACAAAATTAGTGATGAAAATATTAAAGATTTTTACTATAAAGCTGATTTAACAATCATACCTTTAATTGATACACTGCAACCATCTGGTCAAAGTGTTGCACTTCAGTCAATTGCTTGTGGAACTCCAGTATTGATAACTAAAACCTCTGGATTTTGGGACCCAAGTAAATTTCAAAATAAAAATAATATTATCTTTTGTGAAGAAAATGATATTGACTACTGGTTACGAGAGATTGAGTCTGTTTGTAAAGATAAGAAACTTATGGAAATACTTAAAGATAATGGGCTAAAAACTGTTGAGTCAAATTACAACCTTAAAAAATTTTACAAAAACCTCAAAATTCATCTTGAATAACTTTTTAAATTTCTTAAAAGCAAATATAAATTTTTTCCAACAATGCTTTTGTTTTTCTTGAAATATCGATCGTTGTATATTTGTTCCCTCTTATCAAGAAGGCCGAAAAATAAATTTTCAAAATCTTTACACATTCTTTTTGAAGAAAATGGATAGTTTTTCATTTTTTCATAATACAGTTTGCTGTCATTCATAAATGTAGATATTACCTCTTCTAAATTTGAAATATTATACTCCAAACCATACCCATCACAATACTCTTTCACGCCACCGCTATTTATATAAAGAATGGGTAATCCACACTGTGCAGCTTCGATATGGTGGTTTCCAGACGGTTCATTAATTGAGCCAGTAATATATAGATGATTTTGTTTTATTTCATTGGCTAGTTCTTTCCCAGATAAAGGGTCTATATGGTATGCGTTTTGAAATTTGAAATTTTTTGGCAAATTACCTATATAAGTGAATTCAATCTTGTTTCTCCATTCATCTAAACCAACTAATGTATCTAATTTAGTGTAAGCTTCAAAACCTTTATTCCAATTTGCACCCCAATGATGAGTTACTAATTTTAACTTTTTATTTGAAATCCATGGGATAAAATTTACTGGATTAAATATATCACTATTTGATCCAGCCAAAATAACATCATTATTTTTTTCATTAATTCCCTGATTTATATATATGTTTTTTAACCATTCACTTACAAAAATTGTTTGATCAGCTATTCTATTTGCTTCGATAATATATTTATTTACATAGTTTGTATTTTTTCTTTCATCACATTCATTAATTCTGTGAATAACAACTGCTTTATCATTAACATAATCCAAGTATCTTTTTACATCTATATGTGTAAATGCAGAAGATTCCGAAGTTTTTCTTGGCTCAGTAATTAAAATAATATCTAAATCACTTACCGAAAGGTTGTCATAAACATCATGTCCATTTTCTATTAAAAAATTTTTAAGATTTTTTGCAAATAGATTTCCTCCTCCCCATGGGCCTTCTTTGATATTTGTACCTATGCTTATCTTCATAAAAGTGATTTAAAATAAATGTTAAAATTTTCTATTCCATTAGGAATAAATAATTTTTCGACATTTTTGTATGCATATTCTACATCAGTTTTAGCGTCTAAAAAATTTTCCATGTTGAAAATTGAGCTTTCATTTAATATTTCTTTGGCGATTCCAACATCTGTTGAAATTATCGGAGTTTTCGTTGCTGCACATTCTAAAATTGATTGTGGCCCTCCCTCAAACCTTGAAGAAACTATATATAAGTCTAAGAGGTTATAAAGTTCATTAATTGTTGAAAAGTTGACCATTTCAAAATATTTATATTGAATGTTCTTTTTTTCTAGTTCTCTAATTACATAATTTCTTCTTTTGCCGGTCAAAATAACTTCAATTTTTTTATGTTTTTCATTTAAGCTATCAATTATTTTTACTAATCTATCAGGACCTTTTGATAATTTTGGAGTTATTAAGTCACTCCCTTCAGTGTCTCTTTGGAATGATCCAATACAATAAGTTTCTTTGTCTATTCCATATTTTTTCTTTAAATTATCTTTATTTTCTATTTCAAACCAAATATTTTGATTTACCCAAAAAGGTATTGATTTAATTGGCTTATCGGTAATGGATCTAACTTGTTCCTTAGTTTTCTGAGAAATAACATGATAAAAATCTACATTGACATCTCTATTTTGAAATTCATTTAATTGTGCTTTATCCAATTTATCCTCATCAATATGATAAATAGAACAAACAATTTTTTTATTTTCTAAATCTTTTCTTTTTATTTTTTTCCATGTCCATGGAGAAATTATCCAAAATATATCTGCAGTTTTAGGCTTTTTAGAATTGTGTTTATGGTTATATTTAACCCATTCATTCTTAATCCTGTCAACAATCCAGTTTTCCTTTGGTGAGTTTAAATAAATTTTCACTATTAAAAATAATATCTAATTTTTAGAAGAACTTATCAAAATATTTAATTTATTATTAATTCATGTTGAAAGTATTAATTACAGGTATTTCAGGACAAGATGGCATATTTTTAACAAACAAGCTACTTGAATCTCACAATAAGGTAGAGATCTATGGAACATCTAGAAATTACAATGAAAAAAAATTTTTAAATAGCCTAAAATCTTTTTCTAAAATTAATAACTTTTCAAATGTCAATGTGCAAAATATAGATTTACTTAATTCAGACTCTGTTGAAAATATGATTGATGAAGTTAGGCCAGATTTACTATTTAATTTATCAGGTCCTAGTTCAGTTTATGAGTCACTTAAAGATCCAAATATAAAAAAAGAAATTTTGCAAATATTTAATAATTTAGTGAATGCAGGAATAAAAAATAATTATTTTTTCAAATTTTTTCAAGCATCTAGTTCTGAAATGTTCAATCAACATGTAAACGAAAAATTAAATGAGAATTCAAGCTTTGATCCAATATCTCCATATGCTCAAGGAAAACTTATGGTTCATAAAAAAATTGAAACTATAAAAAAAGAATATGGTTGGTTGATAAGTTCAGGAATTATGTTTAATCATGAGTCAGAATTTAGAAACACTAATTATTTATTCATGAAAATTATTAAAAGTGCAATAGAAATTAAAAACAATAAAAAAAGAGCTCTTACTGTCGGCAGTCTTGATCTTGTTAGAGATTGGAGTTTTGCAGGAGATTTTGCGGATGCAATACATTTAATTTGTTTAGAGGGTAATGGAGAAAATTTTGTAATTGGCTCAGGAGTTGGACACTCAATAAATGAACTTATCACAATTGTCTTCGAATATTTTGATTTAGACCCAAAAGAATTTATAGAAATTGATTCCAATAACTTACGACCGGGTGATCCTTTAAAAATAATTTCCAATCCAATAAAAATAAAAGAGAAACTTAATTGGGAAGCAAAACTCGGATTTGAAGATTTAATTTTAAGATGTATAAATAGGGGAAATTTTTAAGGATTTACTCTTTTTCTGGCGCAATCAGCAAAATATTTTTGCTCATCTTTAAATAGGTTTGAAATATTATTAGTTGTATTAAGTAAATAGTAAGGTTTTCTCAATATTTTAAACTTATATTGTTTATCAAAAGCATCAATCATTAACTTATAATCTTGAGCGTATTTGAATCTTTCATCATAATTACCTAGTTCAAACAATACATCTTTTTTAATCATTAAAGTTCCGTGTACGAATGGGTTTTTATATTTAATAAGATATTTATATGGTAAATTAAAGGAAATGTTTGGTATGTATTTTTTTGTTTGAAGACTAATTGCTCTTGAAGAAACAAAATCAAGATTGAATTTGTTCATAAGTTCAACTTGAACCTCAATCCTTCTATCTAGACTAATATCATCTGCATCTTGTCTTGCAATAAATTCTCCTTCTGCAACATTAATCATTGAGTTTAAAGATTTTGTTAAACCTTTATTTTGACTGTTCTCAATTAATTTAATATTTTTATTGTCTAAATAACTTTTGATAATAGATAATGAGCTGTCTGATGAGCAATCATCTGTAATAATTAATTCAATATTTTTATATGACTGACTAAGTATGCTTTCAATGGCACTTTTGACTGTAGCTTTGTTGTTGTAAACACTCATTATTACTGAAACCAATTTACTACTCATTTTGAAATTATTTTTTCAAATTTCTTAAACATTTGATCCTTATCAAGTAATTTTGAAATGAATTCTTGGTTAATTATTCCATAATTTGACATATTTGAATGGCTTACTACTTCAGATAGTTTTGACATTAAATCTACATCAGAATCATAGTCAAAGACAAGCTCATAGTCGTCAGGAAAGAATTCCTTTATTCCTCCAGAATCTGGAAATATTGAAGGAACTCCTAATGAAGATGCTTCACACAAAAGAGTAGGCTGGCCTTCAAAAAGTGATGTTGAAGTAACTGTTGCTATTGACTTTTTGATTAAATTTAAAACTTCTGAATTCGACATTTGATCCAGAAACTCAACCGAATTGCTCATATATTGTTTTTTTAATTTGTCTTTTTCAGGTCCTTGACCAACAATTTTAAATTTTGTATCTTTAAAATCACACTTTAAAAATGCTTGAATCAGTTTTTCAACTCCCTTTTCTTTCGATATTCTTCCCGCATAAATTATATAATTTTCATTATTCGCAGATTTTATACTTTTATTTACATCAAGATAATTCCTAAAAATGTATAATTTTGATTTATCAACACCAAGTTTTTCAAGATATTTTTTATGGAAATCTGTTAAAACCAAAATTTTTAAATTTGAATTCTTTAGTATCTTGAAGTATTTTTTTCCATATCGAATCGAAATTAGAGACTTCAAATAGGAGTCCTGAAAATACTTGTTAAAAATACCCATAGATGCTCGATTTAATCCACAGGCCTTACAAAATAATCGATCTTGAAAGTGATTTTTAGCAAGAAAATTTTTAGTACAAAAATATCTAAAATTATGGATTTTTAGCAAGGTTTGAATATTTTGTTTTTCTAGAAATTCAAAAATTCCAACAGATGCCTTGAACCATGTGTTGTGCACATATGCAATATCAGGTTGAAATTCGTTTATCTTTTTGTTTAATTTCTTTACACTTTTTGAATTTTTATTTAATAGAAATGATTTAATTTCAGATAAAAAATTTGTTATATCGTTTTCGAAAAATAATGTTTCTACTTCAAATTTTTCTTTTAAAAAACTCAATTCATTTTCAACTGCAATATCTTCTCCACCCATGTAGCGATACTTATTATGAATTAATAATATTTTTTTCATTATTTTTAATTATTACTTCCTAGTTAATATTAACCCAATGAATATAAATCTTATTTTTACATATGGTGTTTCTTTAAATGATTGGAAAAAATCTGGAATTTTAGATAGAGAGCTTGAAATATATAGGCGAATGATCGCAAATAATGGTTCAGTTATTAATTTGATAACATTTGGAGATGATGACGATGAACACATTTTGTTAGATGAAGAAAATTTTAATATTTTTCCTGTATATAAATTTATAAGTAAGAGAAAAAGTTCATTTTTAAATTTTTTCTTTTCTTTTTTAATACCTTTCAAATTAAAAGAAAAATTAAAGGATGCTGATCTAATAAAAACTAATCAATTAAATGGTTCGTGGATTGGAATAATTTTAAAATTTTTAATAAAAAAACCATTGATTGTTCGTACAGGTTACAACGCATATGAATTTTCTATAAAAGATAGAAAATCAAAAGTTAAACAATTTTTTTACTTTTTTTTGACTAAATTTTCTATTAAATTTTCTGACAAATACTTTGTATCTTCTAAATCAGATTTAAATTTTTTAAGAGAGTATTTTAATAATATAAATAATGTAATTGTATTTCCAAATTGGGTTGATTCACTAAGATATCAAGATTTTAAAAATAGATATTCAAATAAAGTACTTTCAGTTGGAAGACTAGAAGAACAAAAAAACTACCAATTTTTAATTAAGAAATTAGCAAACTCAGATATTGAATTAGACATCATTGGGGAAGGTAACAAAAAAGAGGAGTTAGAAAAATTAGCTAAGAAAAATAATGTAAAGATTAATTTTCTAGGAAGAGTAGATTATTCTACTTTACAAGAAATTTATAAAAATTATCGAATTTTTATTATGCCTTCACTGTTTGAAGGTAACCCGAAGGCTCTCCTGGAAGCTTTAGCAAGTGGGTGTTTAGTTGTTGCTTTGAATAATAAAAATATTTCAGAAATTATAGTCCATAAAAAAAATGGAATACTAATTTATCCTGAAACAGATCTAGAAGCAGAACTAAAAAAATACTTATCATCAGAAAGCGATTTTAATAAAATAACAATTGCAGGATACGATTACATAAAGAAAAATAATTTAATTGATTATTTGTTTAATAAAGAAATTGAAATTTATCAAAATCTATAAGTACATGGTCTAATAACATCATTATTGAGTAAGTTAAAATTTTTAATACATACTCATTTATTTTTAAAAAATTAATTTCATAATTTGAGTAGTGTAAAATGTTAGATATTCATGATTAAATCTATTTTTAACATTTTCATATTGACTGGATTGAATTTTCTAATATTTACAAATAGTGAATCAATTGATATTGATCAAGTTTACCTTGACTTTAAGAGTCTTGGAATAAATACAGAACTTACTGCTCTTCAAATGTATTTATTTATTGGTATATGTGTTTCTTTTCTTACAATATTTCTTATAATTTTTTTCAAACCATTTATTGAGATTTATCTTTTACATTATTTGAGGTATAGTTTTTACTTTTTAATAAATTTATTATCTATTTCTTCAGTCTTTATAACTTTAAGAGTTTATGGCTATTCAAGAATGTATTTGATATTGTATTTATTGATAACTTCTTTCATATTCATTCTTTCAGATAAGAATTATTACTTAAATAATTAGAATTTCTATTTGTAATAATTAAATGAAATACTACCAATAACAAAGAAAAGCCTATTCCAACATTTAAGATGCTCCTGTAATCAGCAAAAAAAATAAAAATAAAAACTTTACAAAATTAGAAGTAAGTTTATTTATTATTTTGTAATTCAATTTTAAAAATTCTTATTTCTTCAGTATTTACTGGACTTAAGTACATTACTTTATTTTAATTAAATTTCATAAAGAAAAACTTGTTACAATATTAAATTCAATTTTGATTTATATTTTTATTGAAATTCAACATTCCTTTTTTCACCAATGTAGCTAATTTTTAAGTGGTGATCATATTTAAAATCTTCTTTATTGTGAGTAGAGTTAATAATAGTTATCTTTTTTTGTTTCAAAATTTTAAAAATCAACTCTTTTGTAACAACATCTAAATTTGAAGTAGATTCATCTAATAACAATATCTTTGACTCTGCCAGTAACGATCTAATAAATGAAATTTTTTGCATTTGACCTGATGATAGAGTCTTACTATTAACAATTGAGTCAAGATTTTTTTCATCATTATTAAACAACTCAAACTCATCCATTAATTCTTTAATTTCTTTATCGTTTTTTTCTAATTTATTTCCATACAAAAAATTTTCTCTGAGTGTTCCATTAATGATTAACGGTGTAACACCCACATATCCCGTTTCGTTTGAATTAATTTTTATAAAACCCTCTTCGGGATAAAATATTTTTGAAATTATTCCCAACAAAGTACTTTTACCAGACCCATTTGGTCCAGTAATAACTGTATGTTTGTTTTTAGGGATAGAGATGTTTAATTTTTCAAATATAGGGTCTTTAGAACCATAGTATTTAAAGGTTACATCAGAAAGTTCAACAGAATTTACAGCTTCATAATCAACTGTGTAATAATCGGATCTCTCAATAATTTTATTATCTTCTAATTCAATAAATTTGCCCAGATGTATTTGAGAATTAATCATCATGTTTAACGAAGTGTTTAATGATCCTATGGTTTGTACAAGCCGTAAGGTTACGCCTAAAAATTCCAAAGTAATGACCTTAGTTAAATTTGTAAAAATTAATAAAATTGCAATAGTAAAAACAGTAACAAAATTTGGCATTAGCGAATTTATAGTTCCATAAATTTGATTTTTTAGTTGTGATTCTTGTAATTTTTTTGTTGTTGTGTCATATCTATTTATTTCTTCTTCACTAGTTCCCAATATCTTGATTAAAAAAATATTATCAACTACTCTTTGCACGTCTCTTCCAGTTTGTTGAGCGTTTAACCAAGATTCATGCATGTAAATTCTTCCAAGTTTTAATAAATATCTTGTTGGAAAAAACAAGACCAAACCACCAAGTGCAAAAACAGCAATAGTTTCTAAGTTGGTTGACAATAGAAATGTCGAATAAATAATGATTTGAATGATACTGTTTAAAAAGCTAGTTAGTGCACCATAAAAATAACCAACATGACCACTCAAGGTATTAATATAAAATGTCGCATCTGCTATTGAGTAGTTTCCTTTCTTATATACTTCTTTTATCAAATAAACTCTTAAATTTTTTTCAACCTGTAATTGAAGTGAAGAAATATTTAACTTTTCAATTATATTTGCTCCAAAACGAACAATAATAATTAGTGGCAAAAAATAAATTCTGTCTAGGAAAAATAACACAAATTGATTAGATATATTTGTGGATTCAGTCAATATATTTGCAAAGTAGACAATAATTGAAATATCTAATAAAACAGTTATGTTTGAAAGAATTACTGACAAGACAATCCTGAGTCTCTTTTTTGTAACCTGAGTTATGCGTGAAATGTAAATTATATCAGCTAAATTTTTTTTAAATTTTTTCATATTATTAAATGAATACTATTAATCTATCAAATTTAAATTACTTAATTTTTTTTCAAATTTTAATTTATAGAAATAAAAAATTATTAAAGATATATTGTTTTATTATTGACACATGATATCTTTTGACATATTTCAAACTGTAGGGCCTAAGGATAAAAAAATAATCCAACACACCAACAAAGTTAATGGGGAGAATGTAATTGGCTTTGATAATATGTACCATCTTTCTGAAAGTAATGATATTAAATTAAATAATTCGGAAGCAGTTGATGCTAGCTTTTTTCCATTTACTTATGATTATGTGAAAGAAAAAATGATTAAAAAAAATCGAGCGGGTTGGGTTTATGCTCAGCTTGTTAAATTGTATTATCCTCAAATTCAAAATAATAAAGATTATGTACTGGTTATTGATAGCGATGTTTTCTTTACTAGAAAATTAAATTTCTTTGATAAAAATAGTAAGCCATTCTTTACAACTTCAAATGAATACCATGAAGCGTATTTTTCTCATATGCTTAGAGTTCATCCAGGTTTAACAAGAGAAAGTAAAGAAAGCGGTATTTCACACCATATGATTTTCAATAAACATATTTTGACATCATTATTTAATATGGTCGAAAATGATTCTGGAAAAAAATTTTACGATGTTTATCTAGAAAAAATTGACTCAAGTGAAGAAAGTCCTTCAGCAGATTATGAAATATATTTTCATTATGTATTAAAAAATTTTAAAAATGAATATTCTATCAGAAAACTACATTGGGCAAACACTTCCAGATTATCATTAAAAAAATTTGCAAAATACGAAATGTTGTCTCTGCCACATTACTCAAATTCTAGACCTGAAGATTTATTTCAAAATATTAAAAATAAAAAATTCAATAGAATGTTTAATTCTTTTTTAAACTTCTTTTTTTTAAATTTTCTTGTAAATTATTATCAGAAAAATTTAAATTCATGAATTACTTATTAATTTTGATTGGTTATGAACCTAGTTACATAAATTACACAATAAATTCTATATTATCAGTTGATAAAAATGCTAATATTTACATTTGTTCTAATCAAAATATTAATTTTAAAAATACTACTTTTGTTAATTTGAATGAAGTTAATTCAACTTACATAGATAAATTACAGAATTTATCTATATATAAAAATACTATTTTTGAAAATAATCCACTTTGGATCACGTCCTTAGAAAGAATTTTTTACCTTTATGAGCTAAAAAAACTATTAAATTTAAAAAATGTTGTTCATTTTGATAATGATGTTTTAATTTATAAACCTTTTACTGAGATTGAAAATTATTTTAATTCAACAAAACTAAATATTACTCAAGCCAGTGATAAAAAGTTAATTTTTGGATACTCTTATTTTGAAAATGATAAAGTTTTGAAGGATATATGTGACTTGATTATAGAAAAATATAAGTATGGTATTGATAATGGTTGGAGTTTTAACAGCAAAAAGCCTTTTAATGAAATGCAGATGTTAGGTAATCTAGAAAATAATCATAAGTCTCTTTTTCATATTCTTCCATCGCTTCCCTATCAAGCATATAATAATTCTCAAAATATGATATTTGATCCCGCGGGATATGGTCAATTTCTTGATGGTACTGATAACAATAAAAAAAAATTTTTTCAAAAAGGGTATTTCAGCTTAAATGATTTTATAGGTGCAGAAATCATAGCAAAAAGAATTTCTATAAACTTTAATAAAAGCCCTGCCGTAGGCTGGGAGGGTAAAAAATTTAAATTAATAAATTTACATGTCCACTCAAAGAGACTTCATAAATTTTTACCTCAAAATTTTAAGAATTATACATAAAATAAAATTCTTACTTGAGGTTTAAAATCTTTATCATTTTAGATTTTTGTGAAACATATTTTTTGATTTGATCAAAAAAGTTCCAAGCTAAAACAATTACTACATCAATTTCTTTTAAGTTCACATCTTTTGGATTTTTAATTTGAATACCAGTTCCTGGGATATATTTATTATGTTTAAGAATGTTGTCATCAATTGTAAATTCAAACTCATTATTTGAAATTCCAAAATAATTTAAAACTGTAGTAGCTTTTGCAGGTGCTCCGTATGCAACTACCCTTTTATTTTTATCCGATAGATCTAAAATCTTATTGAGTGATTTTGTTTTTGTAGATTTAACTTTTTTTGCAAAATTTAAATATGTTGAAAACAAATGAATCCCAAAATCTTTTTCAGAAACAACAAAATCACCTACGCTTTTATGTATTTTCTTATTTTTATCATTCGATGCATAAACCCTAATAGAGCCACCATGAGTATCTATTTTTTCAATTTTAAAGATTTTAAGATTAGAATTCTGAAAAAACTTTAAAAGAGTTGTTACAGACCAGTAATTTACATGTTCATGATATATATTATCAAAAGTTAAATCTTGAATTGTATCAACGATATATTGAACTTCAAAAATGAATGTTCCATTTCTTTTTAAAATTGTTTCTGTATTTTTTAAAATATCTCTTAGGTCATCACCGTGAGCAAAAACATTGAATGCAGTAACTATGTCAACTTTTCCAAATTTTTTTAATATTTTTGATACTATTTTTTTGTCAAAATATCCCACTAATGTATTCAGCCCTTGATCATTTGCAATTTTTGCAACATTTTTTGCAGGCTCAACTCCTAAATGTTTTAATCCAGCCTCTTTTAATGGTTTTAAAAAGATACCATCATTGCTACCTATATCAACAATTTTAGATGATGATTTTAAATTAAAATCTTTAACTAGTTTATTTGCTAATTTTTCAAAATGTTTTTTAAAGTGTTCTGTCGTCGAAGACAAATAGAGATAATTATCAAACATCAATTTACGAGGAACAACGACACTAAGTTGAGAATTGAAACACTCACAACAAAAATTAACTTCTAAAGGAAAAGTAGTAAATTTGTCAGATTTATTATCTAGTAAATTATTAGCAAGTGGAGACAGCCCTAATGACAAGTAAAGTTTTAAATTATTACTATTGCATACTCTACATTCTGATTTGTAATTTTTTGAAATAAAACTTGCTAGATTTTCATTTACTAATTCTTCTCTGATTGTATGTGTTACACCATAATTTTTATGCTCTCTTTCACCATTTACTAAATTTATAAAAACTGAATCTTCTAAAAATACCATTGTATGAGCAACATATGGAGGTATTGTAGATAACTCACCAGGTTTTAATAACCTAGTTTCTATTACAGAATGCTCATCAGACAAATCTTTTGTTATACTTACGTAACTTCCACTAATTAATAAACATTTTTGAGTTTGCTGTGGGTGATAGTGGTTACCCCTAACCGTTCCTTTCTTTGACTCAATATAACCTAACATATTTACATAATCTGGTAAGTAATAGTTTGAAATCACTCCTCTACTATCAACAAAATTGTCTTGCCCTAATTCAATAACTTCATTTGTTGTGATTTTTGGAAATTCGGAAAAATAATTTAAAAATTCTTTTAGAGAATTTTTGAAATTGTATTTAAATTCAAAACCTAAATTAAGAATTTTTTTATTTGATAAAGAGTAGCCTAAATTTGGTACTGGATCGTCAGAACTAACTATCTCTATATTTTTGTTTAGTTTTTTACATATTTCAGCTATTTGTTTTACTGTAAAATTTTCACTTACGCAATTCAATATTTCATTATTGATTTGATCATTTTCACCTACGTACTCTAAACACCTAGAGACATCTTTTACTGAAACTATACTTTTTAACTGATTACCGCCTGAGTAAAGCTTTATTGTTCCACTTGTGCTAGTAATTTTAGAAAATAAATTTGGCATGATATTAAACCTTGTTGAGTCAAATGAATTCCCATAAACTGAGCCTAAGCGTAAAATCACATAATTGAGTCCAGAATTAATAAGGTCTTGCTCAGACTGATACTTTCCTTTTGAGTAAATCAATTCAGGCTGAGGGGTTTCGCTCTCACTTATTGCTTTCTTTAAATTTGGTAAACCTTCAAAGATTACGTGCGTTGATGGAAAAATAATTTTAGTTTTTTTTGAAACTGAATTTAAAATGTTTCTGGTCCCCTGTATACCAACTTCATTAATTACAAAGTCTCTTTCTTTGTCAATATCATTTTCAGTAGTTGCAACATTTGTAACTCCAGCAAGATGAAAAATGATATCTGCATTTTTAAAAATATCTTTACAAGATTCAATATCTAATATGTCTTTCTGATAAAAACTTATATTCCACCTTTTTAATTGAGAAACTCTTTGAGAATAAAAATTGTTATCAATAACAATTATTTCATTATTTCGAGATTTTCCGGAGTATAATTTAGAAAGTTCCATTCCTATATAACCCAAACCACCTGTTATAACTATTTTCTTTCCAAAAATTTTATACTCCTTTTTTATAACTAAATAGAAAAATGTATTTACAGTGTATCAATATATTTTTTTTGAATCTATTCTTTCTTTCCAATATTTCCATGTAGAAAATTCTAAATAATTTTTTTCTGAATTTAAGATATTTAATTCATTTAAATTATCAAAACCGTAGTCACTCAACATTTGCCAATTTTCAAGCAAAATCATTGGAACACCAATCTTATTAAAATTAACGTTTACGTTATTTTTAATTAATATTGGAGTGCAACCAAATATCAAAGATTCCCAAATACGATGTGATTCAAAATTATTTCCCTCAGGACATAATATATATTTATAATTAGTTAACGCATTTAAATATTCGATGTTTTTATTAAATTTTTTTATTTGTACTTTTTCATCAGCTCTTACTTGTTCTAATAAAGAATTTCTTGTATCAAAATTTGTATGCACATTAAACGAACAAAGAATTGAATTCTCTTTAGGTTTGTTTTTAAATGAATGATTTTTAAGAATTGAATTAAAATTTTTTATGCGACCATTAGCTAAAAATCTTCTATTCTCTAATCCACTGGGTAGAGGTGAAATTTTATCGTCCATTGGGTAATCTAATTTCATTGCAAACCAATGAATTATTTTTTCGTCTAAATATTTTATTTCATTAAAGGTTATTGCTTTATCTGAATTGTGAGTCAATAAAATATATTTATTTTTTATTTTTTTATGATAAAAGCCAAAAAATTGATCAATTAAATCAGTTTTTACAAAAACTATATCATTTTTATTTACTCTTTCTGGTTTTAAAGTCTTGCTTTCGTCAAATATATGATCAGAATAAGCTCTAAGTGTATCTCCGCTGATGAAAGGGAGGCTACTCGGCCTGTAAATACTAGGGTGTTTTTGCAAAGTAAATTTTTTAAATTTATTAACATAAAATGTTTTTGATATGTATCTCATATTCAGTTATTTTTTTTTAAGTCTTCAATTAATGACTTTAGACTATTGTTGATTTTTATATTTTTTTCTTCGAAATATTTTCTTTCAGTAAATTTACTACTTAAAAGATAGAAATTTGAATCAAATTTTTTAGCGAGGCTGTAGTCGTTTTTTGTATCACCAATAAATATCATTTCTATGTCATTTTTTTGGTAATTAAAATCACTTAAGGTTTCTGATACCATGCCATGGCTTGGCTTTCTGCACTGACATTTTTTCTTATATTTTAAATTTTCTCCCTTAAACCCTTTGTCAGGATGATGAGGACAATATTTAATTTCATTTAGTGGGTTTAAGTTTTTTTGAATCAATTGAAGTTGTAGATAATTATGCAAATTTTCAACATCTGTAATTTTACAATCTCCTTTTGCAACACCAGGTTGATTGGTAATTAATACGGTAGTGTAATTCTCAGATTGTAAAAATTTAATTAAATTTAATGCACCATTTTTAAATTTAAAGTTTTTAATATTATTTTTTTCATTATTTTCAATTAAGGTTTCATCTCTGTCTAAAAATGCTAGCTTATTACTTCTTGAAATATTTTTTTTAATTTTACTAACTTCATCTTTGTATCTTTTATCAGTTCCTATATCTCTTGTGTATGAATCTGTTTTTAAATGTTTAATTTTAAAATTATTTATATTTGTAGTTAGATAGTCCTTAACTATGTCCGGTTTAATGGTATCAAATTCCTTTATGCTGGACTTTTTTGCATACATTAAAGCTGTAATTCCAAGTGGATTAATTATTCTATTTTTATTTTTATTTCTGTAAATATTTAGTACGTTATTAAATTTGTCCGTTTCAATTAAATCACTATCCTCGGGATGGTTAGTATATCTAGATATAACTAAAAAGTCTGAATTAAAAGACTTAAATTTTTCAAAACCAAAATCAATATTAAAATTTGTAATGATATCTCCGTAGAGTACAAAAAAGTTATCTGCGAGATATTCTCTTGCATTATATAATGCTCCGTAAGTACCTAAAGCTGTTTCTTCAATTGAAAAAGTAAACTGTATATTTGTTTTATTTAAATGTTCAAGAATTTGTTCGCTACCTTTTCCTAAACAAAAATGAATGTTGTTATTTTTGAATTTACTAATGTGTTCAATCTGATAATCTATTAGCAATTTGTTTCCAATAGGTGCCAAAATTTTTGGTACAGTATTTAGTGTTTTTTTTATCCTTGAACCTTCACCACCTGAAATGATGACAATATTTTTTTTCATCATTATAATTTTAAGGTGGAATTAAATAAAAAACTCAATGAATACGTTAATTTAATAAATACCATTATTTCAAATTCCAATTTAGAAAATTTAGAAATATTATTTGAGAGATTAAAAAATCACTTCTATTCAGGTGGTAGGATTTTTTTAGCAGGCAATGGTGGAAGTGCTGCTACTGCATTACATGCCACAACGGACCTAAATAAACTAGTACTTGAAAATAAAAAACTAAATGCATTTGCATTAAGTTCCAATATTCCTCAAATTACAGCAGTTAGTAATGATGAAGGATACGAAAATTTATTTGAGAAAATTTTACAAAATTTCAATGTAGATGAAAATGATACTTTAATCACAATATCCTCTTCTGGTAACAGTAAAAACTTAATAAATTTAATTAACTATGCCACAACTGCTAATACAAAAATATTCAGCCTACTAGGCTTTGATGGTGGTGAAATTAAAAATTTGTCTGTAACGCCAATAATTGCAAATTCTAATATAAATTATTATGGTCCAGTTGAAGATATTCATATGATAATGTTTCATTTATTTTCACACATTATTAAAAAAGATTTACTAGAAATTTAAGAATTAAAAATAATCTGTGTTCCATCAGGCTCAAAATTAAATTTTACTGTTTTAAATTTTGTAGATAATTCATTAAGAGATTTTTTATTTCCAACAACTAAAAAATAGCCTCCTGCCCCTGCTCCTAGCAGTTTTCCACCATAAACGCCTTTGACCTTAAGAATGCTATCAAAAATCTCATCTATTTTTTTATTAGATGTCTTGTTTGTAAGAGAAGATTTGATTTTCCAATTGTAGGTTAATAATTCACCAATATCTTTTAAATTATTTTCGATTAATGCTTTATGCATTGGCTGAACAAGTTCTTTGATTTGATGAATTTTATTTAAGAACTTTTCATCATTTTTTTGGTCTTTTTGGCTTTTTAAAACTGTAGAGGCACTTCTTTGATTTCCTGCTTTAACCAATAAAAAAGAAGAATTTAAAAAATTATATTGTTCTTTGCCAATGTTTATTTTTTTTACGGTTACAGTGTCATCCTTGTGAAACTCAATCAAATTTAATCCTCCAAATGCAACTGCATATTGATCTTGTTTCCCTATAGGACCTTTCAACTTGCTTATTTCAATTTTACAAGCCATCTCAGCTATTTCTTTACTAGATATTTTTTTGTTATTTAGATGGCTTAAGCCTTTAATTAGTCCTATAGTGTATGCACTAGAAGAAGCTAGACCACTTCCTTTTGGTATATCTGCAATTGAATGAATGTCTAGTCCTTTCAAATCATATATTTTTGAAATCTCATTTACTATAGGATGTTGTATTGGTTTATTATTCTTTATTAATTCAGTTCTGGAGTATTTAATAAGTGACTCATTTTCATTTTTATAATGATTAATAAAATGAAACATATATTTACTAATTGTTGTGGAAATTACTTTTCCACCAAATTTCTTGTAATAATAGTCAATATCTGTAGAGCCCCCAGAAAATGAAATTCTAAAAGGGGTTTTAACTCCAATCACAATTTAATTCCTTTTGAAATATCAACTATCCCAGTTCCTGACCAATGTCCAAAAGAAGTTGCATCAATTTTCGGAGATTTAATTAGTCTCCATATTTCAAACATTTCTTTATATCTTATGTCATCTAAAATTAAATATCTCTTTTTAATAGGAAAGGTTAACTCACTAAATTTAATTAATAAATTTTTCTCAAACTTTCCGTCTTTAGGAGCATCTAAAAAAATTAAATCTGCTTCTAAAAAAAATTCTTTATGTTTATTAAACACTTCTTCAAAAGACAAATCTTCTAAAAATTGTGTTATTCTCTTATTTTTGAAATCATTATTAGTTAGATATGTTGGGTAGCTATCCCAAGGGTTTAAATCAAAAGTTGTAATTTTCGAACTGCTAATCGAATAATCCAAAAGTACTCTAGCTGACATTCCTGTAAATGTTCCCACTTCAACAATGTTTTGTGGACTTTCATCATAGGCAATTGCAGCTAAAAGTTTGTAATGCTCTCCAGGGTATAAGTTTAAAAACATATTACTAGGTAAATTTGTATCACTGCTTAATTTAAGATCTAAAGCTGTGTTAGCCCAGTTTATAAGTTTCTGAATTAGTTCATTATTTTGTGTAGAGAGATCATCGTCAACAGATGCCATCCAGCTTAAATCTGAATTTCTTGCTTTTTTTTTAAGATTGAAAAAGAAGTTAAAATAAGAAATAAATATTTTTGTTAAATTGTATCTTTTCTTTATTGAAATAAAAAAATCCTGAATCGTTTTAGGTAAATATTTTCTATACCAATAATGTAGTTGTTTGAAAAACCTCATATTGTTTTTAGAGTTTCATTACTGTTACTTAAATCGCTTATTGTATTGGTGAACGATAAAGTTCCATAAATTAAATTTTTTGTTAAATTTTGGGAAAAATTGTGCTGAATCTATAAGAATATCCATATAAATTTTTTTAAAATCTGAGGATTCTAAGACAGAATAATTACTTTTTTGGAGTCCATAATGATTTATTCTTTGAGGATTAATTTTTTGAGTTTCACCGTAGTAAAGAATTGTATGCATATATAAATTTATATTATTATCATTCCATTTAATTGTTTTTGTTTTAAACCCTGACATTCTCATCGACGTTTTCATAACAGTACTTTTGTGTACAGCTGCTTCTAAGCCTCTAAACTCATCAATATTATTAATTAAATAGGTATTTTGATTAGCTAGTTTTAACTCTCCTAAATAGAATCCGAGCTGGAAACATGTAACTGGATCTGGTGTTGTAATGATAATGTTTTTGGAAATAGATTTCAGTTTATGAATAGTTTCAATAATCTCATCATCATAAAGATGTTCAAGTACTTCAGTAAAAATACAGAAGTCATACTTGAAATCCGTTTGAAAGTTAAGAATTTCAGAATTATATAAATTGTTAAATGGGTTTAATTTATCTTGATTTAAATTATCTATAGCAAATTTATTTACCTCAATACCATCTACTGATTTAAAAGTAATTCTATCTGACAAATTTTTCATAAATGTTCCGTTTCCGCAACCAACATCTATGCATGTTTTTTCAGAAAAATCATTAGACTTATTCAATTTTTTAAGAATTTTTTCGATTAAGTCATAATCATTATCAGCGTGCTGCCCAGTTGTTGTTAGGTTTTCTTTGTGGTCTATGTTTTCATCCATATTGGCTAATTACCTCAAAATATAAATCCTCTATTTTTCTAATAACTTTAGTAGCTTCAAACTGATCTAAATATCTGCTTCTACTATTGTAAGAGAGTTTTTTATGGAATTTTTTATTATTTTTTAATTTTTTCATTACCCTTACGTATTGATTTAAGCTTGACACAACCACTCCACCTTTACCAATCGTTTCAATTTGTGCATTATTATAAACATTCTTATGACTTATAATAGGTAAGGAATTTCTCATTGCTTCTGCAATAGCTAAACCAAAAGTTTCACCATCTTTTCTGCCATGAGCAAAAACATCTAAGGTGTTTAAAAATATTTCTTCAATATTTAGATTATTTTCGAAGTCTATTTGGATAAAATTCTTTAATTGTAGTTTTTTTGCTTGATTGCTATATTTTTTTGATCCACCCATTATTAAAAATGAAGTATTTTTGTCTTCAATTTTAGAATAAGCGTGCAGTGGTACATCAGAAAATATGGAGTCATCAACCCTTTGGTGCATTCCAAATATAAATTTATTATTTAAACTAAATTTATCTCTTAAATTAAGATTGAATTCTTTTTTTTCATCTATGGGTGTGCAGTTATTTACAACTTTTTCTTTCTTGCCACCAGCTTTAATATATTTTTTTGTAAGATCTTCACTTTGAATTAAGACTTTTACTCTGTTTTCTTGATCCTCAACACCTACGGAAATATGCATTGAATCTACTATCGGCTTAGTCTTGATGTAGTTAAATGGATATTCTTCTAAACCAGAGCCTGCAATTTGAATCAAATCATAATTATTTTCGTCAAATATATCCCAAAAATTTGTATTTATCCATTTATTGTCTTTACTATTAAAGTCAATATCTTCTAATTGAAATTTATATAAATTTACATTATTTTTTTTTAAATAATCTAGCCTTTCTTGTTTAGTATCTTGATGCATATAATTAGAATCTGCATTTGTAAATTTGTCTGAATAATAATAATCAACATTAAATTGATCTTTATTTAAATTTGCAGCAATTGTTTGTAAAAATTTTTCTGTGCCACCAGCTGTACAGCCTAAATATTTAATAAATGCTATATTTTTTTTCATTTAAATCATTATTATAAAAAAGTATTAATTAATATAATCTAAACCTACTTTACTAAAATAAAACAGATGGATGTAGCATTAGTTTCTGATTATAGTCTAGATGATTATAAAGACTTAGGATATGAAAGTAAGTGGTCAACACCTAAGGGCATATTTAATGAACTAATTAATACAGATAGAGTCAAAAAGGTAAAATGGTATCCATTCCCAGAAAAATTACCAAACTATCCATTTGTAGAAATATTAAATGATATTGAAATGAAGAATTTTAATCCTAATATTATTTTTTATATGTCTTGTGGACCAAGAGATGATTCAATGTTTAATAAAAGTATATTTCCTAATTCAAAGCTAGTTGTAGATCTAGGAGATGAACCCCAAACAAAACCCTTTAACAAAGAGAGAAGCAAAAATGCAGATATAGTTTTGACACCTGATCGAGACTGCTTTAATTATTATAAATCAAAAGGATATAATGTTATTCACACTGGACACTGGGCAGATATGAATATTTTTTTTCCAGAGGAAAAATATGAAGAAATTTATGATGTTACATCCAGTATGGTTGGGAATAGAGGTCCTACCGTAGATTTTGTTATCAAAAAAATGGGAAATAAATTTATAAACAAAACTAGCCTTACAGGTGAAGAAAATGCTGAGCTTTACAACTCTTCAAAGATAGTTTTTCAGAAAGCAAGATTTAATGAAGTTACTAGAAGGCTATTTGAAGGGATGGCAACAAAAAAATTAGTTATAACAAATACTTTACCTGAAAGTAAAAGACTAGATTTATTTTTTGAAGAAGACAAGGAAATAGTTCTCTATTCAAATAAGAGAGAAGCCGTTAAAAAAATAAATTACTACCTAAAGAATGAAGATAAAAGATTAGAAATTGCTATGAATGGGTACAACAAAGTTAAAAAATACTACACAACAAAAAATATTGTTAATTACATTGTTTAAGCTCTGATAAACCACGAATTGAAGTCAAATTTATTATTAAGAACCTTTTGATAACCATATTTAGATAAATGAGTTTTGATTAGTTGAGATTTATCATTATCAAAATTTGTCTCAATGCACAATATCTTTATATTATATTTTTCTAAATCAATGCCCTTTAATATCTCATACTCATTGCCTTCTGTATCAATACTTACAAAATCAATATTTAAAGGGCAATTAAACTCTTCAAATATTTCTAATACGGACTTCGTCATTACTTTTGTAAAATTAGATTCCTCTTCTGATTCAACAAATTTTGAATAAACTCCATCTTCTTTTAATTTTTTTGGCTCTCCACTTACACAATCAACTGCATAATTTAAAACTACACATTTTCTATTTTTCTTAAGCTTTTCATAATTTCCTGGTGATGCTTCAATTGCAATTCCGTTAAAATTAAAAGTGTCTTCAAAATATTTTGTTGTTGAATAAGTAATTCCATCAAAAGCCCCTATTTCAACAAAAAATTTTTCAATTGGATATTGAAATTTATATTTATCGAGTAAATACGCTGCAATTAAATCTTCATAATTTTGTGAAAATGATTTATTATAATTTTTCAATATAAAAGTATAAAATTCTACTGATTCATTGTAATTTAAAACATATTTAATTTTTGAATCAAAATCATTACTTTGTTTTTTTAGAAATTTAATTTCATTAGTAATTAAGTCAAATTTTTTATTTGTTAGAATTTTTAAATTAAATAATTTTAGAAGCCTTATAGTAATTTTTTTTAACACTTTTAATTATATTAAATGAACATTTTCTGAAAGAAATTTTATATTTTTAATATTTTCATAAAAATTTTTTTCTATAACAATTATAGAGTCTTTATCATGTCCTATTAGTGAAGCAAAAAGAGAAAAAGTACTATTGCCAACTATAAAATTTTTTGATTTAATCATCATTTTAAAATCTTTTAATACAATTTCTGGTTTATTACTTGGTGATGAAATGTAACCGCATTCATCAAATATCTTGTTTTTCGTAACCCATAACTTATCATCAGAAAAAATTTTTAGTTTAGTGTTATCTTTGATATTGCATAATAATAATGCTTCTTCATAAAATGAAAGATCTAAAGAACTGGGACCAAATTCTCTTCTTACTGATAACATTGTATTACTTTTGTCTACTAGTGAATTAGCGTTTTTGAAGACTTTGTCATTAAGAATAATATTGTCAATTGATTCTTTGTTGTTTTCATACAATAAACAATCTTGAAATTGACCGTTGAAACTAGTTATAAATGTATATTCTTCTGGAAAAATTTTTTCAAGTGATGTATTAATTTCACTTTCAAAAATAATCCTGTAATTTTTTTTAAAGAACTTTAGAAAATAAATATGAAATTTTTGAAGCTTTTTAATTCCAAAATTTTTTGGGTTAATAACTAATTGTCTGTCACTAGGATTGTATTTTTTATCTTTAGCAATTTTTTTATCAGGAAAATAATAATAGACTTTAAATCCATTAGTTTGTAATTGTAAACCAAAACAAATAGCAAACAATTGATTTCCAAATCCACCCATGATGTCTACTATTGCAATTTTTTTCATTAAATAATTAAAATACTTTAGCTTTTAAAATCATTATACAAAAAAACAAAATACCAATTAATTTATATATTCATTAACTATGATAAAAAAATTTATAAAAATTTTGCAGAAGTAAAATACAGAATCGAATCATCTTTACATTTAATAAAAGCATTTGGATAAGGGTCTAACAATGAATTTATTTTATTTGCAATTTCCTCAGCAGTAAAATTTTCAAAATCATCATAAAAAATTTCGCTTTCAGATGGTTTACGTCTTTTAAAGTATGTTGATTTAGTTTCGTCTTGTTGTTTAAAGTTTAAAAGTTTACCATTTAATAATTCATCAAGTAAGTTATTGAATCCTTCGGTGCCAATATTTTTAATTTCCTTAAAAACTTCATATAAATTTTTGCCTTGCAAAGTAAATTCTTTTTGAAAGTAAATAGGACCAGTATCGATACCTTCATCCATTTTAAATATTGTTACGCCACTCATTTCTTCGCAATTAATCATTTGGTGTTGAATTGGACTCCCACCTCTGTACTTTGGTAGCAAAGAGGGATGAAGGCAAACACATAAAAAGTTATCAGTTATTTCCTTTGGAATTATTTCGTTCCATCCAATAAACAATATGGCATCAAACTTTTCATCATTAAGGAATTTTTCATGAAATTCCTCTGGAGTTTTGATGTTTTGTATATTTATCTTTTTGGAGAAAGTTTTAATGATATTGTTTGAGATATCTATGGCCCACTCTCTATGTGAGCAAATCAAAACATCTAGCATAAAATTATTCAACCCATCTTAAAATTTGAAATGCTTCTGCATATTCTAAATTACCTTGTAATCCTCTCATTCTTGCTAAAGATTTTAAAGTTTCAGGGCTTCTGTGTCCACGTACTTGTGATTCAAGTAAATTATATGAATAAAGTTTGTTTTCAATATCTAATTCTTTATAGTAGTTTGGCTTAAATGCCCCTCCTATATTATGGTTATAATCCCATATGTAACTATGTGGCTGCTCATAAACCATTACTTTTTTTACGAAAAAATTGGTATCGTGATGCCTAAGTGCAACCAGAGATGCATCGTATACCGCTCTATGGTCTTGGTTGTAGGAAGGATACGGGATGAGAGCCATATCTGGCTGATAAATATTCACCTCTTCTTCAAACTGATCAATTAGGTCTTTTAAAATATATCTGTTTACTTCATTTTCTAGAATGGTGTATGTAAAACCACAGTGTTTAGAAACTTGTTCTAACTCAGCTATTCTCTCATCTCTGTTTACAACATGAAATTCATCAACGCCTGTTTCTATAACATGAGTGCCTTTATTTAAAAAAGAAAAACTCCCTAGTAATTCATCATCAACATGGGGTGAGAAAATTAGAATTTTAATATTTTCCATAAATCGATTATAGCTTTAATTAAAAATATTGATTTATTTATCCATTTTTGAGCTAAGTACTTTTAAAATATTGGCTGCTCGAGATTTTGTAGTGCCATATCTATATAACCATTCTCTTTGAGAATTCAAAATCCTTAGATATTCTCTAGTAGGAGTGTTGTTGACAATTAGCTTGTTAACAATTTTTTTTAGTTGCTTCTTAGTTGAATAATTTATACATGGTAAATCATGTGGCGAACAAAGTTTTGGTTTGTCATTGTAGTCTCGATACAAAAGTACAGTACCTGCAGCAATAATCTCATAATTTCTCAGTGAATCCCAGCCGCCTTTCTTACAGGAAAGACCAAACCATGATTCATGAAGATCATCATGATACAGTTCTTCATTAGAAAAAATATGATGTTTTTTACTTCCACCCAAATCAGTAGGGCTTTCGAAAAAAGCAAATTTAGGATAACTTTTTTGAAATAATTGTTTTTTGTTTTTTAAATTAATAGGTCTAATCATATGTTCAGGTATTCCAAAACCAGAAGGATAAACATTATCTTCTTTAACTATTAATTCTCTTTTAAACGAGTTTTCAAATTGTGTTGAAATAACTTCTTCACCCTTATAAATTATTTTTTTATTTGCTTTTCCATACAAATCATGTCCGTCAAGAACCCACGAACCATATCTTGATAACTTATCAAATTCATCAACAAAAACTTCTTCTCCGTACGCATGTCCACACCCATATAAAACAAAATCAAATTCATTTTTCTTAAAATCTTTTTTTCTTTGAATATCATCAATAATTGGTTTATTAAGAAGAGTAAATCCTTGGCCATGAAGGCTTTCTTTTTTTACTTTTGAAAAATCATGATAAATTATATCTTTTCTTGGAAAATCATAACAATTCTTACCAAGAATTTCCTTTAGGCCGCTTAATATTGTTAACTCAAAGTAATCTCCTTGAACGTTTATATTTTTTGTTGTTATAAATAATATTTTCATATTTATATAGATAATATAAAATTGGTCAACTTGGATTTAACTTTATATAAACTAATTTTTTTTGAAAAATTAGTTGATGATGTATGATTTTTTCTATTTTCAGTAATAGAAGGCTCAATCCAAAAAGTTTTAAAATTTAAAAACCTAAATAATTCGTTCATCCAAACATCAGGTGCATGGTTGAATGGTAAATAGTTTTCATAAAGCTTCTTTGCTGAATTATAATTTAAAAAATAAAACTGTGCAGACTTAGTTCCCCCAGCAGAAACTATTTTTCCATATTCGTTAAAAGTATAATTTAAGCTTTTTTCATAGACAATACAATCTTTACTTACCTTACCCTCACCAATAAATTCATATGAATGTGCCCTTGTAGAGTCAAAAACAACATCCCAGTCACTAGGAAGTTGTTCCATACAAGTATTTAAAGTTTCTAAAATATTTTTATTGAATTTGCCTACGTTATCTTCAACTATTACAGAAAATTCAAAATTATTTTTAACGATTGCTTCCAAGGCAAGATAATGCTTATATGAAACACAGATCCAGCCATCTTTAATTGATTTTCCTTTTAAATTTTCATCATTATAGTTATGCCTATTTCTTCTTTTTTGTACAGCAATTTTTTTAATTCCATATGTTAATTCTTCTTTATTTGGAAACTCTACAAATTGAATGTCTTTATTAGCTACACCATTTTTATTTAATTCATCTAATATAACTTTTTTTCGTAAAGGGTCTCGATTATGAATTACAAAAAACTTAATATTTTTCATATATTTGGTAATTATAAATTAATAAGTTTGTAAATTTTGATGATTTATAAATTAAAAAATTATATGCAACAAAATTTAATAAGTTAAGAACTATTTATTAATTCTAAAATATTTATGATTTCCATTGTCAATAAACTTGCACCTTCAATTGTTAAGTGGATTGAGTCTTGAACGTATATTTTTCCATTTGAAACCGCAACACAATGATTCTCAACAAATGTATTACAAAATATATCCTCAGGAAGAATTTTGAAATATTTTTTATCTACGATATTTTCAAAAATTTCATAAACCTAAAATTCACTTTTCCTAAGTTAACTTAAATTCATCCATCAACGAATTTCCATAAATGTAAAGAGGCTATTGTTCTAAATGGTGACCATTTTTCTGCATAATCATCGTAAATATCCCAATTACTCTCAAAATCAATCAGTCCAATCCTATTCATTGCCAATCTCAAGCCAGCATCTTTTGATGTGAAAATGTCTAATTTTCCAAGAGAAAAAATCTCGAACATATTTATTGACCACGGGCCAATTCCAAATACAGATAAAAGACTTTCATTTAGATCCATATCATTAAGTTTTGATAAATCATAGACTTTGTCATTTAAAAATAAATTAGAAAGTTCTTTAATTGTTTTTGCTTTATTAGTTGATAGGCCTAATTTTTTTAACTGATTTATATGTAATTTTTCAAAATGATTTTCATTTAAATATGCTGAATTAAAGTTTTCTCTAATATTTTTATAAATAGAATTTGCTGCTTTTGTTGAAATAAACTGTGAGATAACTATGCCTACAAGAGTGTCAAATTGATTTTTTTTATTTGGCTTAAAAACAATATGACCATTTGTATCAATTATTTTTTTTAATTTTTTATCTTTTTGACGAAGGTATTCTTCTTTTTTTGAAAATCTCATTAGAGAATTATATAAATCTAAATTATTTTAAGAACTCTAAGTACTCTAAAGACTACAAAGATTATTACAAGAGATATAGTCCAACCCAATATTATATCTCCCAAATCAGCGCCAACTCCTGTTTGTTTTGCGCTACCTGCACCTCCAATAAAAGCACAAATGGAATAGCCGAGTACTTTATAAAGTTCTAATTTTTGTTTTTTATCTAAGTTTTTAAATCTATGAAACATATA
>MDTB01195046.1_pt1 | contig 37969 bp, 30 predicted proteins | sample 811161 | NCBI WGS metagenome assembly MDTB01 (sample SAMN05326650, study PRJNA326480) | marine metagenome | isolation source: seawater | place: Mediterranean Sea | collected 2009 | reverse complement strand
ATGCTAATGTTTTTTTATCTATTCCTAGTTTTGAAAGTTTAGAATTTATTATATCAAAAAATTGATCATTAATATATATTTTGCTTTTAGATATATTGTTCAATTTTCCCCATTCTATTCTGAATTTTTTAAGTTTTTGAATATCTTTATTGGAATCAGAGGAAAGTTTAAATTCTTTAATTTCTTGAATAATTTTCTTTTTTTCTTTATATGTGTATACTTCCTTTTTTTTGATTTCTTTATAATGTCTTTTCTTAGCTTTAAAGAATGTGTCACTAGCAAATTTAAATCTTTCCCATATTTCCTGTGATTTTTTTCCTGAACGAAATTTAGATTCTTTCCATTCTTTTTGTAGTTTCATTAATTGCCTACTAGTTTTTTCCCAATCATTATTATTTTTTATTTTCTCAGCAATTTTACATATTGTTAATTGTCTTTCTATAATTTTTTTATTATCTGCTTTTTGTTGCTTGTAAAATGTATTTTTAGTATCATAGAATTTTTTTAAGGCTTCTCTTAAATTATGCCAAGCATCTTTATTATTTTCTTTTCTTAGTCTACCTAATAATTTCCATTTTAAATGTAGTTCATCGCATTTCTTAGTAGCTTTTTCCCATTTAAAATGTGAATTTATATCTTTTAAGATTAGTGCTGTAATTTCTGAAGAAATTGTATTTTTCTTTTTTAGTCTTTTTAGATCTTGATTTTTCTTTTCAACGAAGTATTCATTTCTTTTTTTATTAATACTCTTGCTTATCTCTTGGAATTTTTTCCAAGTGGATTCTCTTAGTGATCTTTCTACTGGACCAACATTTCTCCAATGTTCATGTAGTTCTTGTAATTTTGTATGTGCTATATTTATTGACTCTTCCTCTAAGAGTATATTTGCTTTTCTACAAATTTCATTTTTTTCTTCTAAATTTCTTTTGAAATCTAAGTCTCTTAGATCATTATTGATTTTAATAAAATCATAGAAAATTTCAATATGGTGATGGTATGATTGCCAAATGTGATTGCTTTCTGTTATAGGAATATATCCTGTTTCTCTCCATCTCTTTTGGAGAGATCTAAATTTTTCAAATGTGACTTTTAAAGATTCTTCTTCTTTAGAAAGTTTATTGATCTCTTCTATTATTTGCTTTTTTATTTTTAGGTTTTTTTTCTCCTCGTATTCTTTATTTTTTCTAAACTCGTATTTGTTCTTACGATAAGTATGAATAATATCTTTAAACTTTAACTCTAAAGGGTCTATTTCTGTTTTTATACTTTCTCCTTCCGTATTTTTCTCTTTTTCTTTCTTCGTTGCATTAAGCCTAATGTAGAATATTGATTTTATTTCTTCAATTTCTTTGGACACTTTGTATGGGTCTTGATTTTTAGATAGTAAGGCAACTTTTTCAATAAGACTCTCCATTGACAATAAATTATTATCTCTATCTTCTTTAGCGTATTTTGTAGATACTTGTTCGCTTATCATTTTCTCTCTTCTATTTAATTATCAGAGTATTTAATTGCAAATTAAATAATATTTAGTAACTCTTGAATTCCAAATATTCCAGCTTTCCTCTGCTTGTATATGGAGCATTTCTATTCCATTCTTTGTTTGTGTATTTCTCTCTTTCCCATAGATTAAAAATTTAGTTTGATTTGGATTGTAGGTTAAGTCAAATAGGAGGTGTCTTTCATTTAGATATTCGTATGGGATTTTAGGACATGAGTTAGCGATTGGGTAAGCCCCTATAGGGGTCGTGTTTATTATGATGTTATAATCCTCTAATATTTCTTTTGTTACATCGACATAATTGAATGCTCCTCTACGAGTTACTATCTTATATTCAATATTAAGTGTTCTTAGTGCATATTTTATAGCTTTTGCCGCTCCACCATTACCTAGTATGAGAGCTTTTTTTCTGCTTTCTAATAATGTTTGTATACTTTTAGTAAAACCAATATAATCAGTATTATATCCTATTAGTTTATTGCCAATAAAACGGATTGTATTTACTGCTCCTATTTCTTTTGCTTCTTTACTTAAACCATCTAGCAAAGGAATTACAGATTCTTTATAAGGCATAGTTATATTAAGTCCTGAGAATGTATGCTTCTTGACCAGCTTTTTAAGTTCCATTATATCTGTGAGCTCAAGATTAATATACTGAGCATCCATAATTTTTTCTTTTAGGAATTTTTTTTGAAAGTATTTAGATGAGAAGGATTTTTCTAGATTTTCTCCAATTAATCCAAAGATTCGCATTATTTATTATTCTTTTTTTCAATACTTTCTATATAGTATACAGCTATTATACCTAATGATATTAGTATTACTGCCAGTATATTTTCTTGATTTATTTCATTTGGTATATACCATCTATAAGAGAGAACTTTTTCTTCTCCATTTACAATGATACTTTCTGCTATTTTTTTCCATGGCCATATGATACTTAGAGAACCCATTATAAAACCTGTTAACAATGAAAGTGTTGTGTCTTTATAGTGCTTAAATACCCATGCTAATATGTGAGAGAAGCTCATAAGTCCAAAAATGGATCCTAGAAAAAATATACTTAAGAGTATGATGTTGATTTCGGTTACTGCTGTTACCATAAGTAGTTCGTAGTTCCCCATTAAGATAAGGATAAATGATCCGGAAAGTCCTGGTAACATCATACCGCTTACTCCAATGATACCACAGATAAATACAAAAAGAATATTATCATTTTCACTTGCAGGGGTTACTAGGCTAAGAGATAGTGCTATTATAGTTCCTATAAGAAGCGCTATAATATTGTTAATATTCCATTTCTTTATTCTTTTTCCTACAAAATATATTGAAGAAAGAATTAGCCCAAAGAAGAAAGCCCATATTAGGATAGGGTAGTGTAAAAATAGATACTCAAATAGATTTGCTATGCTGAATACACTAGCAATACTTCCTCCAAATAAGGTTATCAGAAAGTATAGGTTGGTATGTTTTTTAAATCCGTTAAAATCAAGTGAAATAATAAGTGATAAGGCTTTTTTGTCAAATGATTTGAGTGAATTTATTAGTTCTTCATATATTTCTGTTATTAATGCAATGGTACCTCCAGAAACACCAGGTATGACATTTGCAATCCCCATAGCCATACCTTTAAAGAATAATATAATATAATACTTCATATTATTAACGTAAGAAATTATGTAATGTATCTGCTCTTAGACCTAAACGTAAGCATTCAAGTGGAATTATTTGATTTGGGGGAATATTACCAAGATTAACATTTGCACCAAATTTATTTATAAACCATAACTGTTGTTCGTCTTTAGGTGCTTCCCATAGAATATCACTTTCGTTGATTTTTTCTGTAATGTAGTCAATAAGTTCAGTTTTTATTCCCCCATCAGTATTGTAAATACCAATATTACCTACCTCACGCGCTTCAGCAATGACTTTCCAGCTTCCAGCATTAAGCTCACTATTCATCCATTTTGACCAATACTCACCGCTATATTCTTCTTGCCTCCCCTTGCTTCCAACCTCACTAATAACTCTAAATTCTTTTGAAAATTCAGTTATTAGTTCGCATTTTTTCTCATTATTTAGATCTATGGATCCATTAGATATCTCTACCATTGTAAGTCCAATACTATTCATATATCTTTTATAATCATCAAGCTGGTTTCTTATTGTAAATGCTTCAAAAAGTGTTCCTCCTGCATAAACAAGTAATCCATTATCCTGATAAAGTTTAATTTTATCAGAAACATTAGGAGTAATGATGCTTGTCCCAAATCCTAGCTTAATAATATCAGTGTATTCTCCACCTGAATCTAGGAAGTTTTCAGCTTGTCTTAAACTAAGGCCTTTATCCATTACCATTGTCATCCCATTTTCTCTGGGTTTATTATTTCTCGCAGGTATTTTTGTTAAATTTTCTTTCATGCTTTTACAATACTAGAAACAAAGATACTAATACTGGGCAGAAGAAAAATTTAATTATGTAATTTTGTTCATTTAATGAATAGTGTATTATGGTATTAATAAAATCAATTTCAGGAATTAGAGGGACTATTGGAGGGGCAATAGGAGAATCACTTTCACCTTTAGATATTGTGCGATTTATTACTGCTTATACTATTCTTATTAGAAAAAAGTGTGATTATTCTAATACTATTGTGATTGGACGTGATGCTCGTGTTTCTGGAGAAATGGTTAGTAATATCGTATCAGGGACATTAATTAGTTGTGGTTTCGATGTGTTGGATGTTGGCCTTTCAACAACCCCTACGATAGAGGTTGCTGTGCAATTGGAGAAATTAGCTGGAGGAATTATTATTACTGCTAGCCACAACCCTAAACAGTGGAATGCACTAAAATTACTTAATGGAGAAGGAGAGTTTTTATCTAAGGAAGATGGAGAAGAGGTTATATCACTATCAGAGAACAACGATTTGACTTTTTCTGAGGTGGATAATTTAGGAAAATATACTTATGATGATAGTTTTAATAGTAAACACATTGAAGAGGTATTAAATTTAGACTTGGTAGATATTGATTTAGTAAAAAAATCAGGATTTAAAGTTGTTTTAGATGCTGTAAATTCAACTGGAGGAATTATTATCCCTACTTTATTAGAAAAAATGGGCGTTGAATGTATTAGATTATATTGTGAGCCAAATGGATATTTTCCACATAATCCAGAACCTTTGCCAGAACATTTAACTGAGATTTCCAAATTAGTAGTTGAAGTAGAGGCAGATTTTGGAATTGTAGTTGATCCTGATGTTGATCGCTTAGCTATTATTTCTGAGGATGGTAGTATGTTTGGAGAGGAATATACTTTAGTAGCAATTGCTGATTATGTTCTTAGTAAAAAATCTGGAAATACAGTTTCAAATTTATCTTCAACTAGGGCATTAAAAGATATTACTTTAGGATATGGCTGTAAATATCAAGCATCTGCAGTTGGAGAGGTAAATGTAGTAGAGAAAATGAAAGAAATAAATGCAATTATTGGTGGAGAAGGTAATGGAGGGATAATTTATCCTCAATTGCATTATGGTAGAGATGCTCTTGTTGGTATTGCATTGTTTTTGACACAATTAGCTGAAAGAAAAATATCTGCTAAAACACTTAGAAATTCTTTTCCTAGTTATTTTATGTCAAAGAATAAAATTCAACTTACTAATGATGTTGATATAGATTCAATATTTTCACAAATAGAAAGTATATATGATAAGTATAAAATTACTTTAATAGATGGATTAAAGATAGATTTTGCAAATGGATGGATTCATCTTAGAAAGTCTAATACAGAACCTGTTATTAGAGTATATGCAGAGAGTACATCTGCAAATCAAGCGAATGAATTTGCAAATAATATGATTAATAAAATTAAATCATTAGTTTAGTATGAAAGTATATTTAGATAATGCTGCTTCAACTCCGATTTCACCTGAAGTTATTCATATGATGAGTGAAATGATGAAAGTCAATTTTGCTAATCCATCTTCTGTTCATTCTTTTGGTAGAGAGTCTAGAATAGTCATTGAGAGTGCAAGAAAAAGAATAGCTGATCTGTTAAACACCTCGCCTGGATCAATTTTCTTTACATCAAGTGGAACTGAGGCTGATAATATGGCAATAAGATGTGCAATTCATGATTATAAGATTACACATGCAATTACTTCAGAAATATCTCATCATGCTGTTTTGTATCCCCTTCAAGATTTGGAAAGACAAGGATTAATAAAACTCTCATATGTAAATATTGATAAAGATGGTGTAGTTTCTATCTCTCATTTGACACAGCTTTTGAAAGAACATGATAGGTCTTTCGTGTCAATTATGCATGCTAATAATGAAATTGGTACCATACAAGATTTAAAAAAGATAGGAGATGTTTGTAATAAATACGATGCTATTTTTCATTCTGACACAGTTCAAACTGTAGGGCATTATTCATTTGATATGCAAACACTAAATGTAGATTTTATTACAGCATCTGCTCATAAATTTCATGGTCCTAAAGGGGTGGGTTTTATTTATATATCAGATGATATTAATATTCAACCATTATTAAGAGGTGGTAGTCAAGAGAGAAATATTCGTGCTGGTACAGAAAATATCTGTGGTATTGCAGGTCTTGCTATGGCTATGGAAATGGCTTATCAGAACTTAGAAAAAGATACTAATTATATTAAAAATCTTAAGCAGTATATGATAAAAAAGTTAAAAAATGAGATAGAAGATGTGCAATTTTATGGGAAATGTACAGATATAGAAAACAGTCTATATACTGTCCTGTCGTGTCATTTTCCGGAGACAGATATTGCAGAAATGTTATTGTTTAACTTAGATATTTTAGGTGTTGCTTGTAGCGGCGGAAGTGCATGTTCTTCAGGAAGTAACAAGTCTTCACATGTGCTTTCAACGATTTTACCTGGTAGTAGACGTCCCAGTATTAGGTTTTCATTTAGTAAATATAATAAACATGAAGAAATTGATTTTGCAGTTGCAAAATTAAAAGAGCTATTTTAATTTTTTTATTTTAATTGAAAGCCCTGCATAAATTAGTGTCATTAATGGGCTCATCCAATTAAAAATAGCATAAATAAAATATTCCGGAACACTCACTCCAAGAACTCCATAGTGATAAGCCCCACAAGTATTCCATGGGATTAAAGCTGATGTTACAGTACCAGAGTCTTCTAATGTTCTACTTAGATTTTCAGCAGCTAATCCCTTTTTTTTATATGCATATTTAAACATTTTTCCAGGTAAGACAATTGCTAGATATTGATCTGAAGTAGCTATATTGATACCTAAACAACTTATTATAGTGCTAACAAATAATCCAAATATATTTTTTGCTTTCTTTAATAGTACACTAGTTATTTTTGATAATGCACCAATTGCATCCATTGAACCCCCAAATATCATTGCAGATAGTGTTAGTTTCACTGTCCATAGCATACTTTGTATGCCTCCTGAATTGTAAAGACGCTCAATTCTTATATTTTTTGTAGGGATTTCAGTATCTAAAAAAAATGAAAAAAATATAGCTTTTAGTTGTGATGAATCAATTTTTTCTAAAATATTTTGTTGAAAAATTAAAGAAAATATAATTGCTAAAAATATTCCTGAAGATAGCGCTATGATTGGATTTATTTTGAAGTATGCTAAAATAATTACTAGTAGAGGTGCCATAAACAAAATTGGAGAAATATAAAAATCATTTGAAATTGTATTAGCTAAACTAGCAATACTAGAAATGTCTCCATCTATAGATGTTTCGATATTAAAACTAATTAAACAGAATATTATAAATGTTATAATAAATGTTGGTACAGTAGTTAGTGCCATGTATTTTATATGAGTATATAAATTACTGCCTGCCATTGCTGGGGCAAGGTTAGTTGTGTCGCTTAGTGGCGACATCTTATCACCAAAATATGCTCCAGAAATTACCGCTCCAGCTATCATGCCTGCAGATATATTAAAAGCAGTCCCAACTGCAATTAAAGCAATACCTACTGTAGCTGATGTAGTGTATGAGCTTCCAGTTGTAAGAGATACAATAGCAGTTACAATTAATGTAAGAGGTAAGAATACCAATGGGTTAATTAAATTTAATCCATAATAAACCATTGCAGGAATAACTCCACTTACTTTCCACGTTCCAACTAAAGCACCTATTAGTAGTAAAATAACTATTGGTATTGTAATATTTTTTATACTATAATATATTTTTTTTAATATATGATTAATAGATATCTTATCTATTAATCCTAAAATAATAGTTAAAGAAGATGCTAGCAATAAAATTATTTGATAAGTGTTATTCCCAAGCCATTCTTTACTTTCAAAAAAAATAATATTATAAGCTAATAAAGAAATTAAAAAAAAGATAGGAATTAGTGCTTTTATAAGAGAAATTTGATTTTTTGATTTAAGCATTAAGTGTAAGAGCTTTTTAAATAATTTTTATTTTATTCATACATTTTTTCATGCTCTTATAGGTTCTTTCAATATCATGATCAAGTCCGATAGATATACGTACTAGGCTATCAGAAAGACCAATTTCATCTCTCTCTCTTTCTGAAATTTCTGATGATGTAGATAGTCCAGGTGCAGAGAATAATGTTTTATAGAATCCTAAGCTTACTGCTAAATATCCTAGATTTTGGTTCTGCATTTCCTCCATGAGTTTATTCGCTTTTTGTTGATTTTTAGTATCAATAACAAGCATACCTCCAAAACCAAATCCTTCATTCATCATATCTTTCATTATCTCATGCTGTGGATGACTTTTAAGCCCTGGATATATGATTTTCAATCCATCTTTTTCAAATCTTTCTGCTAAATATTGTGCATTTTCGGAATGTTTTTTCATTCTTAAATGTAGTGTTCTTATATTCTTAAGTATACTTGCTGCACGTATTGAATCCATCACTGGACCCAATAACATTGCACTACCTGAATTTACGTCAATCATTTGTTCTATAAATTCTTCTTGCGCACAAACAACTCCTCCAACAGTATCAGATGTGCCATTAATAAATTTTGTAAGAGAATGAATCACTATATCAACTCCCATTTTTATAGGAGAAAAAATAAGTGGAGTAAAGGTGTTATCAACTACAAGCGTTATTCCATATTTTTTGGATATTTTGGATATAGCATTGATATTTGCAATTTCTAATAAAGGGTTACTCATGATTTCACAATAAATAACTTTTGTTTTTTTAGTAATTGCGCTTTCAATTTGGTTTAATTTTATAATATCTAAAAAAATTGTTTTGATGTTGAATTTTGGCAGATAATTTTTCATGAAAGCGTAAGAACCACCATAAATTGTACGACTACATATAATTTCATCTCCAGAGTTACAAAGTTGCAATAGAGTAGTAGTTATTGCAGACATTCCTGAAGAAGATATGATGGCGCCTGTTGTATATTCTATTTCTGCAAGAGCTTTGCCTAAATATGATGTAGATGGATTTGTATGTCTTGAATATAGATAGCACCCTTTTTGAGATCCTTCAAATACACTTTCCATTGTTTTTCCTGCTAGATAAGTAAATGTTGAAGAGTCAGCAATTGATGGGTTGACACCTCCAAATTCTCCAAATAATTGAAGGTCTTGTATACTATTAGCAGGTTTGTTTTTTTGTTTTTTCATATATCAAGATTCATTTTCATAATATCCATATCCACTTGATGTATATCCATATCCATATCCGTATCCATATCCATATCCATATCCAGTTTGGGTGTTTTTAAAGTCATTTATAATAATTTGAACATTATTAACTTGATTTTGGTTGTAAAGATTATTAATTATGCCGAGCGTTTTAGATTTAGAGTATCCATGTCTGACTACATAAAGGTTGATATCTGCATGTTGCATTAATATTACTCCATCGGTTACAAGTCCTATAGGTGGTGTATCGATAATAATATAATCATATTTCTTATTTAATTCTTTAATTAGTTTTTGCATTTTCATACTGTCTAATAGTTCAGCAGGATTAGGAGGTGTTGGACCAGATCCAATAATATCTAGGTTTTTTAATTCTGTCTTTTCAATAGATTCAGATAAGCTTGATTTATTTATTAGGTAACTGCTCAATCCTTTTGTAAGATTAACTTTAAAATCATCATGTAATTTTGGTTTTCTAAGATCAGCCCCAATCAGTATTGTTTTATTTCCTGCTAATGCAAAGATAGCAGCTAAATTAATGGCATTAAATGTCTTTCCCTCTCCACCTACTGAAGATGTAATTGTTATAATTTTTTTATCTTTTTCTGAAGCCAGATATTGAATGTTTGTTCTTAGTGCTCTGAACGATTCTGCAATGATTGATTTAGTAGAATTTGCAACTACCATACTTTTAATATTATCACTATGTCCTACTAGTCCTAAAATTGGTATATTAGTTGCTTCTTTTAAATCTTTTTTGCTATATATAGTGTCACTAAAAAAGTTGCGTAATGAGATAAAGGTAATTGGAGTAAACAAACCTATTAATATTGCTATGAAGTATGCTAAACCTTTTTTGGGTGTTATAGGTATATCACTATCCATTCTGGCTTTATCAATTACCTTATGATCAGGTTCAGATCCAGCTTTTGCAAGTGATGCCTCATATTTTTTTGTTGTAGATAGATTGTTGTTTGTTCATGGTATTCGTATTTTCTTTTTAAAATCAAGTAATTTTTTTCTGCTTCAGGTAATTGATTAATATTAGCGTTAAAAGAGTTGATTCGCTTTGTTAAATCATTTTTATAAATAGATGCAGAGGCTATTAAGTTATTTAAATTCTCAATGATTGATTTTTTAGTATGTTCAATTCTAGAAACTACAGATTTAAAAGCTGGATTTTTTTCTGTAGTAGTGAGTTTTAAATCATCTTTTTTTGCGTATAATTCAAGTAATTGATTAATTAAGTTGTTTAGTTCAGGATTACTAATACCTATTGATGTTGGTGATAGAATAGAGTTGGAATGATTATCATTTTGCAAATATTTTAGAATAGATTTATAGTATTTAATATTTATTTCTTGTTCAGACAGTGTGTTGTCAAGTTTTTGTTTTTGAAAATAAGTTCCAAAATCTTTGTCTACAATCTTGAGTTCCGGATTTTTTGATCTAAATTTTTCTAATTGATTTTCAATGATGGTTAGAGAATCTTTAATCACATTTAGTTGTTCATTTATAAAGTTAATTGTATTCACTGCCATGATATTCTTTTCATCCAATCCACTTCTTAAGTATACTTCTGTGATTTTATTAAGAATTGCAATATTTTTTTTAGGATTTTTTGCTTTGATATTTAGTTTTAATATTGAAGCGTCCTTATTAATAGGATTTATATTTATATTTTCAATCAGCTTATGAGCTAATTTGTCCATCTCATGTATTTTAAAAGAATAAGTTCTTTCAGTTATCTCATTCTCTTTAAAGAATAAACTTTTTGAGATGGTAAAGGAGTAGTATTCAGAGTTAATATTCTTGTCAAAAAAATGGGTTTCATCAATATCAATATTTGCCAATATAGTTTTGTTAAATTTTTCAGATTTAAGATTATATGGAAATTGATCATTGGTAGATACTTCTAGTTTAAATTTATTTGAATCAATAATATTTATAATAAATGGTATCTCTGTTAGTTGATCATGTGTTGAATCAATTTTAACAATAAATGGTGAATTTTCAAATAGTTCATTTGTTTGGAAAAATCCATGTTGGAAATAAGAAACACCTAGTTTCAGTTCATTTATAACTTTTTCAGTAATACTATATGAATTTAATATTATTATTTCATTGGTAAGATTCTTTCTGCCACTAAATAGTTCAAGTCCTTCGATTATATTTTCAGCTCCAAGTTGTGTATTGTTATCATCTCTAATTTCTAGAGTTGCTGATACACTATATTGAGGTATTGTAAATTTTGTGTACAAAAATGCATTAAATACAAGCAATAATATTGTAAAAATGAAATAATGCCAATATTGCGTATATTTTAGAATTAATTCTTTAATATCAATTGTTTCTTCTTGCTGATTAAGGTTGACGTCCATATTTTATTCTGTGAATCTGAGATAAACATTAAATAATACAGCAAAAGTTGTTAATGATGATAGTAATAATTGAGATTGAGATTTTTTAAATCCTTTAAATTTCAGAGGTTGAACATAAATTAAATCATTATTTCTTAAGTAAAAAAAGTCAGATTTTAGCACATTACTAGAGCTTAAGTCAATATTGTAAATACGTTTTTTATTTTTTTCAGATCTAACTATTTTAACTTTTTTTAAGTTTCCATAATCAGTAATTCCTCCTGATATTGCAATAGCATCATATACTGTAAGTCCCTCTTTATATACAGGATAATTTCCAGGTATATTTATTTCTCCTATTACAGTAAACTGAAAATTGGCAAGTTTTACGATAACAAATGGATTAATTAAGAATTCTTCAGCTTTTTGCATTATAGTTTTTTCTGCCTCTTCAAGCGTTTGGTTTAAGACAAAAACCTCACCTACATTTGGTATGTCAATTGTTCCTTCTTGACTGATAGTAAGTCCGTTAAGATACATATTTGCAGCTGTTATGTTGCGATTACTGCTATTAGTATTAGTTTCTAGGTTAAATAAGTTATTGGATTCTTCATTTCTACTGATTACTCTTACTAATATAATATCTCCAATTTCAAGATGGTGTTTTGGAGGTATTGGAGAAACATCCCATTCTGTTAGTTGACTGTCGTTTAAGTATGTTATTTTACTTGTTGGTGTACATCCGTTTATTACTAGTATTAAAAGAATTGACTTGAAGAATGTAATAGTTTTAGATCTTAACATTATTTTCCTGTTTTTTGCAAAGATACGAAATTTACTTCCTTAAATAAATAATTTCAATTTTTGGTATAATATTGAGGTAGGTAAACCAACAACATTATTGTATGATCCATTTATTTTTTTTACACCAATATAACCAATCCATTCTTGGATTCCATAAGATCCCGCTTTATCAAAAGGTTTAAAGTTATCTATATAGTATGTGATTTCATTTTCTGATAATTTATTAAAAGTTACTTCTGTTTTTGAGGAGAATGTTACTTCTTTTTGTTTTGATTTTATACAAACTCCAGTAATTACTTTATGTGTTTTTCCAGAAATACTACTTAGTAATTTGAATGCATGATTTTTATCTTTAGGTTTATGTAAAATAATGTTATTTTTTATAACTATAGTATCAGCAGTGATTAATAAGTAATTATTAGAAAGTTTTTTACATATAAATGCTGCTTTGCTTTTGGCAATGAATTCGGCTATTTCTTTATTTTTTAGTTTAGTAGGATAATATTCTTTTTGATAGCTTTTTCTGATAACAAATTTTATATTAAGAGATGATAGTAGTTCTTTTCTTCTTGGAGAAGAAGACCCAAGAATAATATGATATTGTTTTAATTTTTCTTGAATCATCAATTTATATGTAGGCAATAGAACAATGGGATAGAAGTTCCTCCAATTAACATGATTATTTTGCATATTATACTGGAAAAATGAAATTCTGATACTGTATTAGCTCTGTTTATTATCACTAAGAGTATAATTAGCATGATTTGAACTAATATGGTATATAAGACTGAAATTGTATTTACACCCCAATAAAGTAGTGTAACAGAAAAAATACTATTTAGTACACTATATTGAAAGTATTGAAAGTAGGCGATTCCAATTATGGTAATTATTATTAGTAGTGTAATTATATTTTTTGTTTTTACTATTCCATAATTTATTGCTAATGTATTTAGGCCTATTTTTTTATCTCCTTCTATATCTTCTAAATCTTTAATAATTTCTCTTATTAATGTAGTAAGAAAAGCAAATGCAGCATACGAAAAAATGATATATGCAATGATCTTAGATCCATCTTGAGTTTGAATTCCAATAGGAATTAGATCAAATATTATTATATTAATTATGCTAAGAGATGTTAAAAATGCTATTTGGAAATTACCAATTAAGAATGATCCTTTGTAATGGCTTGAATATTTCCAAAGGCTAAAAATAAAGAATATGAAAATAATACCATACCATGTTTTTCCTATCTGATTAGATGCATAGAAACCACTAAATACTCCTATCATATTAAGCCCGTAATATAATAGTTTAGCATTTTCTTTTTTAATTTTTTGTTCCACAATTCTTGAATCAGGTCTATTGATTTTATCTATTTCTATATCATAAATATCATTAATAATATATCCGCCAGCGATAATAGATATTAAAGCAATTAGATAGATGCTAAAGTTAATATTTGATAAAGCAGAATTACTTAGATAGGCATTTACAAGATAAAGTTTAATAAATATCTGTATTACTGCAGTGATTAGCAAGTTATTAAATCGTATTAACTTAAGTAAATAGAATAATTTATGCATTTTCTTTCATTATTGATGCACTAATTAATTTGTAAATTTCTTTTGTTTTACAGTCTTTAATGTTATTAATATGTTTCTGAATAATTTTTTTATCTTTTCTTTTTGCTGGTCCGGTTTGTATGTCACGAGGCTGATGTTGATCTAATTTTTTTATGCTTTGTTTTATAATAGGTAACAATAATTTAAAATCAAGATTTGACTTATTTAAGATATTATTCGCAATTCCGAACATATGGTTTGTGAAATTACAGGCAAAGACTGCAGCAATATGTAATTGTTTTCTTTGTTCAGAATCCATAACTATTACATCATTAGATAATTTTGTTGCGATATCTACTAGTTTTTTATTAAAAATTGGATTGCTGGCCTCGATACATATAGGAGTATTAGATAGATCCAAACTTATCTCTTTTTTAAATGTTTGTAATGGGTATAGGACACCATAATTTTGAAATCTATTTTTAAAAATTTCTAATTCAGCACTTCCTGAGGTATGAACAATATTAATATTATTAAGTTGTTGAATGATATTTTCTAATATATCATCTTTCACACATATAATATAGAGATCTGCAGTTTTTAGACTATCTATTTTGTTTGTTGCAGTGCTATTTAACTTTTTTGCAAGTATTTCGGCATTTTTTAATTGATTACTCCATACTTGTTTTATTTTATACCCCTGTCTTAGAAGAGATATTCCTAAATGTGTAGCAACATTTCCTGATCCGACTAGTATAATATTTTTCATCTAAGATAATGAGTGACAAACTTAATAATAATTCGTAATTTTGGCATATAATTTAGATATGATAAATAAGATAATAAAGTTTCTTACTTCCATGCCGCTAATGACATTGCTTATTTTGGTATTTGCATTTGCTATTGGGTATGCGACTTTTATTGAAAATGATTTTGGTCGTTCAAGTGCTGAAGCACTTATTTTTACTGCTTGGTGGTTTGAGGTTATTTTGGCATTGCTTGTTTTCAACCTAATAAATAATTTGATACGTTTCAGGTTATTTAGAATGGAGAAAATTGCTGCTTTGACTTTTCATTTATCTTTTATTCTTATACTTGTTGGATCAGCTATTACACGCTATATTTCATATGAGGGAATGATGCATATTAGAGAAGGTGATTCAACCAATTTATTTATCTCAGATGATACATTTCTTCAAATACATATTGATGACAGGTTACATCAGTATAAATATGATAAGAAGTTGTTCCTTTCTGGAATTTCAAATAATAATTTTAATATAGATGTAAATTTTAAAGATCACGATATTAGCATAGAATCTGTTGCTTTTCTTCCAAATGTAAAAGATTCTTTATTTGTTAATGTTGATAATGGTAAAACTATTTTAAACTTAGTAGTTCCTGGAGAAAATGGTATGGATGATGTATTTTTATTTGATGGACAACAACAATTAGTCAAAGGAGAATTTTTTACATTAAATAATTCAAGAAATGGTGCTTTTAATTTTTCTACTGAAGATGACCTTATAAGATGCTCCTCACCTTACTCTGTTTCAATCATGAGTATGTTAGATCGTAGTGTTTCAAATTTTGATACTTTGGATACTTTTCTTTTGAATAAAAAAAAATTACACACTGCTAACAGTTTAAATTTTGTTTTTAAAAATATTTTTTATGACGCGGATTTAATTCCAGTGAGTTCTTCAAATGTTATGGTTGATGGTAGTGAGGACGCATTGATTTTGAATGTTAAAGTACAAGATAATTTGAAACAGATTATATTGTATGGAGGTAAAGGATATTCTGGTGTAGAAGAGGTTTTTGCTATTGACAATTTAAATTTTAAATTAAGTTATGGATCTAAATATTACACTACTCCATTTAGGGTCAAGTTAAGAGATTTTCAATTAGAAAGGTATCCCGGATCAATGAGCCCTAGTTCTTATGCAGCAGAGGTGTCTATTTTAGATGGTAAGGAAGATTATAATTATAGAATATTTATGAATAATGTGCTCAATTATAAAGGTTTTCGTTTTTTTCAGTCATCTTATGATAAGGATGAACTAGGAACTATACTTTCTGTAAATCATGATTGGTGGGGAACGCTTATTACTTATATTGGCTATTTCTTTTTAGGTCTTGGTTTTATATTAGTTTTTTTTACTAATCAAACTAGATATAAATATCTTACAAATAAACTTCGAAAATTAAGTACAATTATCATATTATTATGTAGTCTTTCTTTGCATGGTGCTAGTGATAGTATTTCAATGAGTAATAATTATGAATTTAATAAAGAACATATTGCAAAATTTGACAAACTAGTAGTTCAGGATAATAATGGTAGATTAAAGCCAGTACACACAGCTACATCAGAGTATCTTAGGAAAATTTATGGAAAAGATAGTTTTGAAGGTAAATCAGCTACTGAAGCAATTTTAGGCATGATGTATAGTCCATTTTATTGGAGTAAACAGTCGATAATAAAAGTTTCTCATAAGAAATTAAGATCTTTACTTGCAAGTAATGATATGGAATCAAAATATGTTAGGGTTCCATTTAATGATTTTTTTGATGAAGATGGTAATTATCTTTTAGGAGATAATGTAGAATTGGCATATGAAAAGTTACCCAAAGATAGAGATCAGTTTGATAAAGATTTGATACGAGTGGATGAGAGAGTTAATATTTGTTTTGCAATTTATGGAGGTGGTATTTTCAGACTATTTCCTTTGCCAGATGATCCAAATAATACATGGCTAACATATATTCAGTCAAATCAATTTAAAAATAATGACTCTCTTTTTGTATCAAATATAATACCTATGTATTTTAAGGGTGTAAAAATGGGATTAGAAAACAGTAATTGGGCAACTGCAGATACTATTCTTGGTTATATTAAAAAGTTTCAATTAAGATATGGTACTAATGTATATCCAAAAGAAAATAAGATAGATTTAGAGATTATATATAACAAAGGAAGTATTTTCTCAAGGCTATTTTTATACTATGGGTTAACTGGTTTACTTTTACTAATAACCATTATTGTTAATTTATTCATTCCAAATAGATGGCTAAAGTTTTTTCTGCATTTACTTAAATGGTTAATAATATTTGGTTTCATAGTTCATATAGGTGGATTAGTATTGAGATGGTACATTTCAGGTCATGCTCCTTGGAGTAATGGTTATGAATCTATGATTTATATAGCTTGGGCAACTATATTTTCTGGAATTATTTTTTCTAAAAGGTCTAAACTTACTTTGGCTGCAACAGCAATTATTGCATCTTTGCTTCTTATGGTGGCACATCTTAATTGGTTAGATCCTACAATAACAAATTTAGTTCCAGTGCTTAATTCTTATTGGTTGATGATTCATGTGTCAATTATTACGGCTTCTTATGGTTTTTTTGCTTTAGGATCAATATTAGGTTTAATTTCCCTTTGGATAATTATATTTCTTAATTCATCTAATAAAGCTAAGTTGAAAAGCACATTGGATGAATTAACTATAATTAATGAAAAAAGTTTAGAGATAGGATTGTTTATGCTTACTATAGGGACATTTTTAGGTGGTGTTTGGGCTAATGAATCTTGGGGTAGGTATTGGGGCTGGGATCCTAAGGAAACTTGGGCTTTGGTAAGCGTGCTAATTTATAGTTTTGTTTTACATATGCGTTTTATTCCTTCTTTAAAAAATAAGCTAATTTTTAATACAGCGTCTATGTTTGCCATTTGGACTATAATTATGACTTATTTTGGTGTAAATTATTATCTCTCTGGCCTGCATTCATATGCTGCGGGTGACCCCATGCCAATCCCTAATTTTGTGTATTATTTATCAGCCTTGATGTTTGTTACAGCTGTCTTCGCTAAATTTAGATTTAAACAAAATTATTAAACAATATGAAGTTAGATATTTTAGTTTTTGGTGCTCATCCTGATGATGTTGAATTAGGTTGTGGAGGAACAATTATTAAAGAGGTTCAAAAAGGAAAGAACGTTGGTATTATTGATTTGACTAGAGGAGAACTTGGTACTAGAGGAAATATTAAAACACGTAATTCAGAAGCTAATAAAGCAACTAAAATACTTGGTGTATCTATTAGAGAAAATATGAATTTTAAAGATGGTTTTTTGAAGGATGATGAAAAACATAAAATTAAATTAATTAGAAAGATTAGACAATATTGTCCTGAAATTATTCTTACAAATGCGATTTCTGACAGGCATCCTGATCATTCAAAATCAGCTCAAATAACTATTGATTCTTCATTTTTGTCTGGTTTAGAGAAAATAGATACTGGTCAAGCAATTTGGCGTCCTAAAGCAATTTTTCATTATATTCAATTTAATAATCTCATTCCTGATGTTATTGTAGACATTTCAGATCAGATGGATTTAAAAATTAAGTCTGTAAAGGAATATAAGTCTCAATTTTATAATCCTAATAGTAAAGAGTCAGAAACTATTATCTCTACAAAAGATTTCTTAGAGAGTGTAACTTATAGGGCAAAGGATTTAGGAAGGCAAACTGGATGTCAATATGCTGAAGGTTTTATATCTAATCAATTGTTGAAAACAGATTCCTTATTAGATCTAAAATAAAAAAAGCCGAACATTATATTCGGCTTTTTTTATAATAATGTAAAAAATTATTTTGTTTTATATATCTTTTTGTCATCAATAATATAAACTCCTTTTGGAAGGTCAGCAAAATCTTTTTTCCATTCTCTTCCAAGTATATCAAATATTTTTTTACTGTTATTGTTAAAAATATTATTGTGTTCAATTATTGAAGTTGTATTATTATCAAAAAGACCAACTGTATCAATTTCTAAGTATACAATATTATTATTGTCTACAAAATCTTCATCTCCTCTGACAGCTAATCCTGGTTCAAAATCTGATTGGTAAATAATTCTTATTTTATCATCTATGACTGGATTCATTGATCCAAATACACATTCTTGCATTCCATCCCAAGCATCATGAGGAGTTACGTCTACTGGATCTTTCCAAGTAATACCGCCATCTTCTGATTTTGTTATATATATATGTCTATAAACTTGTGTTGCATTATTAATTGTTTCAGTATATCCTGAAAAAGACAACCATATGTTACCACTAGCATCAAGGCCTGCATTTGGCATTGATGCTCTTGAAGCGTAATATAGAGAATACCCTCCAGTTGAATCTACACCATCAACAATACCATCGTTATCTATATCAGGTGCAGCTGTTATAATATGATCATTCATCATATCTGACCACCACCTTCCTCTAGGTGTCGCGATACCATTAGCATCTAGAAAATTTATAGTATCTTGTAAGCTAGGACTATTAGGTGTTGTAGTAATATTTGACCATGTATAATAACTTAAATATATTGTACTATCTGCTAAATTATAAGTAGAGTCAATAATATTAGCTAATGAATCATAAGTATATGTGTATATATTCGCTTCCCAAGCAGATATTGTATCTGTTACTGTATATGGATTTAATGAGTCATTATAAATAAGGATTGTATAATGATTAGATGTTCCTTGTATTACATTATTGTTTGAATCTAGGTAGTTGATCCAAATAGTATCTAATGAATAATGTACAAGGTTAACAATATTTGAATCAACAGTAAAGTTTGGTGCTGAGTAGGATACAGTATCAATTTGACTATCACTTCCAAAACTTTCATTCCAATATGCCATCATGTTTGTTCCTGGGTACCAACTAGATCCTGCATCAGTTAAATCATCATCTGCATATTGCATAACACCATAAAATACATGTGCCATTCCATTATCATCTATAATTAAAGCGCCATAGTTGTCAGTAGAGAACATATGGTCAGTAGTGTCATTGTTATCTAAGTCAAATCCAGAGTCTGTTACATATTTTGTTACTGGAAAGTCAAGAAATGTTGTTTTATTCCAGTTATCTCCATTGTCAGTTGATTTTACAATGTATGAGTCTCCCCAGTCATTAAAGTATGCTACAACAACCGTTTCACCTTTAGCAGCAATTGCATAAACATCTCCACTCATTGCGCTATGCATTGAGCTGTCCATACCTGGTAATTGCATGCTAGTAATATCCCAGTTCACTCCGCCATCTTGTGATCTAAAATAAAGTAAACATCCATCTACTCCATTAAAAGGAGTTCCTTGAAAGTTAGTTGATGCCGTTGTTGCTATCATATGAATAGTATTACCATCTGCACCTCCAGTTGCTGATCTGTTCCAAATTAGGTAGTCAGGAGTTACGGTATTTTCTGTCCAGTTACCACTACCAATAGACGTTCTGTATGTGTTGTTAATTAAACTATTGTCGGTATTATGAGTAATAGCACATTCACCTCCATTACCTAAAGATATCATTGAAGGCCAACCACCTCTTGAGTTTTCTAGTCTAATGGTTGGATTTGTCCCCCAAGATGTACCGTCGAAAAAATTATAACCTGTACCTCTGTCAGAATATGTAGTGTTGTATTCTTGAGATATTGTCCATGCCGCGGATATTGTTCCATCATTGTGAACAACAATTCTATTTTGTACAGCAGCATTAGATTGTAAGTCATATGTTGTGGTACCGATTATTACTTCACTTAGATTATTTTTTGAGTTAGGTTGAGAAGCAGTGTGTGGATTTGGATTGATCATAAGGTGTGATAATACTTCATCTCCACTCATAAATACTTTATCATTTTTAGCTTTTAAATTATTGCTATGATGTTGTCCTGGCAATATCTGTGCAAAAATAGATAGTGTAAACATAATGCAAGTAATAAGTGTAGTTATTCTCTTCATATTTATTTATTGTTTTGGTTGTTTAATTATTTAAATATCAGTCTGCTAATGTACTAAAAAATATTCTTGTAACGTAAACGTAATGAATTCCCAATTACTATTATATCAGAAAACGCCATAAAAAGTGCTGCCCACATAGGATTTATTAGACCACTAATTGCTATTGGTATTGCAATTATATTATAAGAAAATGCCCAGAATAGATTTTGTTTTATGGTAGTTAATGTATGCTGGCTAATTGATAATAATTTAGGCAATTGTTCTATATTATTGTTGTTTAATAGAACTACATCAGCAGTTTGTATTGCAATTTGCGTAGCATTTCCTAGAGATATCCCAACAGTTGCTTTGGCTAATGCTGGAGCGTCATTTATACCATCTCCCAGCATAGCAGTAGGATGTTGATGTGATATTTTGCTTATAATATTTATTTTATCTTGTGGTAATTGTTCGCTATAAACATGCTTTATCCCTAAGTGTTTTGCTAATTTTTCACATTTGTATTTTTTATCTCCACTTAATAAGGTTGTATTGTAGCCACTATTAATAATTTGCTGTAAAATAATTTTTGTATTTAATTTTAAAGAATCTTTAATATTTAGTGCTGCAATTAAGATTTCATTTTTAAGTATATTTATGTCATATGTATTCTCATAATTAGTAATTTTTGCAGAACCAATTGTATAAATATCACCATTTATATCAGCACTAATTTTTTCACCTTTTACCTCATATATATTATTTAATTTTAAAGGCATGTAATAATCTTTATAGGCATAGCATAAAGATTTTGCAATAGGGTGAGAACTGTGTTTTTCAATATTGTATATGATATTTTTGATTTCTTTTTCTTTTCCTTGAAATAATTTTAATTCAGATATTTCAAATTTACCTGTTGTAAGTGTTCCTGTTTTGTCAAATACAATATTAGAAGTATTAGCTAATTTCTCTAATGTGTCACCACCTTTTATTAGTATACCGTTTTTCGCAGCCCTTCCGATTCCAACCATTACCGCTGTGGGTGTAGCTAGACCCATGGCACAAGGGCATGATATTACTAATACAGCAATTGCTCTTAATAGAGCATCTTGAGTAGTAATGTCAAAATAAAAATTTCCAATTAAGAAAGTTAATACAGATATTCCAACAACTAATGTTACAAAAATACCGCTAATTTTGTCTCCATATTTTTGAATATTTGGTTGATTATTCTGTGCATTTTTTACAAGTGTAATAATTTGAGAAAGCAAAGTTTTTTCTTTAGCTTTTAACACTTTTATTTTTATACTTCCTTCTAGTAAAATTGTTCCGCCAAATACTTCATCCCCTACTTTTTTATTTATAGGTATATCTTCTCCAGTGATCATAGAATTGTCAATAAAACAATCACCTTCTAAAATAGTTCCGTCTGTTGGGATTTTATCGCCATTATTTATAATTAATATGTCATTAATTTGTATTTCTTCAAAAGATATTTTTTTTATTTTCCCATTGACTTCTTTATTTGCAATTATTTTTTGCATGGTAGAGAGTTCTTTTATTGCAGATGTAGTTTTTTTAACAGATCTATGCTCTAATACATTTCCTAACAATACTAATGTGATTATTGTTGCTGTAGTTTCAAAAAATAAATAATTATGCATTTCAGATGTGTTTCCAAATAAGAACCATCCATAAATACTATATATGAACGCTGAGCTAGAACCAATGAAAATAAGTACATCCATATTTGGAATGCCCATTCTTAATGATTTTATGGCGCTTTTCCCAAAGTGTAGTAAGCCAATTATATATACAGGCAAACAAAGCATAAATTGTATTAGAGGGTTATGTAGTATGTTATTTTTTTCAATTAACATATGTGCGAAAAGTGGAACAGTAAAAAAAAGTGTCAAGTAGAAATACTTCTCTACTTTTGAAAGTTTAGGTTCTTTTTTAGATTCTTTTATTACACTATATCCTAATTCTTGAATTGCTTTTTCTAATGTTTTTTTTGAGTTCTGATTTGAAATATTACAACTAGCTTCAGCAGTGGTAAAGTTTACATTTACATTTTTAAAACCTTTTTTTTCTAAATGTTTTTTTAATCCAATGGCACAGTTATTACAATTCATTCCATGAACTTGTATTTTTGTATAATTTTTTTCTGTATTCATAATATCCAACAAATATATATAGATTAACGTAAATTTTTTTAGAAAATGATATATTTGTAATCTATTTAAATGTAAAATGGTGACTGTAGCTCAGTTGGTTAGAGCACTGGTTTGTGGTGCCGGGAGTCGTGGGTTCGAATCCCATCAGTCACCCTAATTAAAAAAAGGAGCTATTTAGCTCCTTTTTTAATTAATGTGTTTTTTTAATCTCCTGATCAAGAGTTCTTTTGGTTGAATTCCAGGTAATAGATTTGTTTTTTTAAATTCTCTATCAAACAAAACTATTGATGGAGTAGTAACTCGTGTGGTGTTATCTCTTTTTATAGATGCTACTTCTGCATAGAAATCATGTCTCCAAGTATAACCATGATCAATAGGTTGTTGATTAGTATAAGAATTATTATTATAATATATTGTGTCTTTAGTTCTACTGTCTATCTTAACTGCAAAAAAGTTTCTATTTATAATATCTATAACAGTGGAATCATTTAATGTTTCATTTTTCATTTTGTCACAATAAGGACAGTTTTTTTTGTAGAAATATATTAATATGTTTTCATTGTATTTTTTTGCTAATACTTTTGCTTCTTTTAACGTCAACCAATTTATTTCGTTTGTTCCTTTTTTCTGAGAATAAACAAAAATTGGAGTAATTGCTAAAAGAACAAGTACAATACGTTTCATTTATAGATTGGTTAATATTTTATTAGCTCCACTTATCCATGCTGCTGAACCTCCTCTAACATATCCTTGTGAACCAATTTTTTGAAAATTGACATTTCCGCCTTCTATTTTGGGACTTACAAACCAAATAGTAGGGTAACCTCTAACGCCAAACATACCTCCTAACTCTCTGTTTTGTTTTTGTGTTTTTTCTGGTAATTGTGTTCTTCTTGGGAAATCTAATTCAACTAAAATTACATTATTTTTTGCCCATTTAGCAAATTCAGATGTGACAAATACTTCTTTAACCAATTTCTTACACCATCCACACCAGTCACTTCCAGTAAAAAACATAAGCATAGGCCTTTCTTGTTTTACTGAGAATTCGACAGCTTGATTGACATCGGTATGCCAAGTTAATTCGTTTTGTTGCGAAAATCCATTTAAAGATAATCCGATTAATAATACTAATAATAGTTTTTTCATGTTTTTAATTTTTTGGTTAGTGAACATTGTGCATTAATTTTTTTATAATTGGTGAAATAATTAGGGTGAGTATAGCTATACCTATAGTAACAAATCCTATTTTGCCAAATAAGTCATTATATATCATGGCTTCTGCTACACCTTTAGCATTTGGATCAATGTTATTAAATAGTATATTATTTAAACTGCCAAGTAATCCCGTTGTTTCTGTTGTTGTATTTCCTATTGTTAATTTTGCGAGCGCTCCGGCTATGTAATGAGCAACTGTTGATGATAAGAACCAAAGACCCATGAAAAATGCTACAGACTTTTTAGGGCTTAATTGTGTTACTTTAGAAAGCCCAATAGGCGATAAACATAGTTCACCAGTGGTAATTAATAGCCATCCTATCCAAAGTGTTGAAAATGGTAGTTTTCCAGCATCATTAATAAAATTAATACTGTATGCAAACACTAAGAAGCCCAAACCTAAAAAACCAACACCTAATGCAAATTTCTTTGGTGTATTAGGGTTCTTCTTCCAAAGGTCTAGTTTTTGCCATAGCAAAGCAAATGGAAATGCTAGGAATATAATGTATGCAGGATTTATAGCATTTGTTTGTGAGGCATCTACCATAAATCCTAGATTTATACATTTGTCAGCCCAAACAACAATTGAACTTCCAGCTTGCTCAAAGCATGCCCAGAATACTGCACATAAAACTGCTAAAATTAGTATAGCACCGATTTTATTTGCTGCATCAGGTTTTCCATCTTTATAATTTTCATACATTAAAAAACCTGCATATCCTACAGAAATTATTAATAATATATTAATAATAGTTCCTAGAAATGTATTTCCATCTGCTTCAAGTACAATTAAATATGCAAAAATAGGTACAATTAAAAATCCAAAAAGATATATCAGTTTGTCAATATTTAAATTGAAAAATTTCTTGTCCATGTATTCTGAAGGTTGTAATCCTTTATCTCCAAACACTCCCTTTCTAATTCCATCCCAGAATACTACAACTCCTGCTAGCATTCCTACTCCTGCAAGACCAAAACCATAATGCCATCCCCATTCTGCTCCTATATATCCACATAGTAGTGGGGCAACTGCAGCACCTAAGTTTATTCCCATATAAAAGATAGTAAATCCAGAATCTCTTTTTGTATCTCCATCTTTATAAAGTGAACCTACTAATGAAGATATATTAGGTTTAAAAAAACCATTTCCAGCAATTAATAGGCCAAGTGCACCATAAAAGAAAAAGTCAGTTGGAAATGCCATAAAAAAGTGTCCTAATGCCATTAAAACTCCACCAAGCATAATCGCTTTTCTATAACCAATAAAACGATCAGCAAGAAATCCACCAAGTAATGGTGTAGCATATACTAGTGCTCCATATGCAGCATATATTCCATATGCAATTTCTTCATTATTTTCCAAGCTAACCATATAATCTTTAATAATATAAAGCACAAGCAATGCTCTCATTCCGTAAAAACTGAATCTTTCCCACATTTCCGCGAAAAATAGATAGAAAAGTCCTTCAGGATGGTTATCCTTTTTTATAAACCATTTAGCCCCTAATACAGCTATAATTGTAAACAGCACATATCCTATAATTTGTCCCATATTATTTAATTTTGATTATGCCACGAAAGTACTAAATTTTCTTTTATAAATTTTCAAAAATAAAATCTGTCATTTTTTTATATAAATGGTAACGAGTATTCCCTCCATATATACCATGGTTTTTATCAGGGTATATAAATAAATCAAATTGTTTATTTGCTTTTACAAGTGCAGAGATCATTTCCATTGTATTTTGCAAATGTACATTGTCATCTGCACTACCATGAACCAATAAGTAATGACCTTTTAATTTCTTTACATGATTAATTGGAGAGTTATTATCATATCCATTTGGATTTTCTTGAGGTGTTTGCATATAGCGTTCTGTATAAATATTGTCATAATAGCGCCAATTAGTAACAGGAGCAACAGCAATAGCTAATTTAAAAACATCTGCACCTTTCGTTATAGCTAGCGAAGACATGTATCCTCCATAACTCCATCCTTGTATTCCAATTCTATTAGCATTAATGTACGGAAGATTACCAAAATATTTTGCAGCGTTTATTTGATCAATAGTTTCAAACTTTCCTAGTTCTTTATAGGTCATTTTTTTGAATTCAGCTCCTTTGCCTCCTGTTCCTCTATTATCAACACAAGCTACAATATAACCTTGTTGAGCAAGCATTTGATGCCAGTAATTAGTTGTCCAAAAGGAGTTAGTAACTTGTTGAGATCCTGGACCACCATAAAGGTACATATAAAGAGGGTATATTTTTGTCTCATCAAAATTAGGAGGTTTTATCATCCATGAGTTAAGTTCTGCATTATTAGTTTTAATTGTAAAAAATTCTTTTTTTGACAAATCAAAATTTTTCATTTTTTCATTAAATTTTGAATTATCTTCTAGTATTTTTAGCTGAACACCATCAGCACTATTTAGTGTAAAAATAGGAGCAGAATTAGATGTTGATAAAGAATTCATGTAATATTTAAGTCCTTTACTGAAAAAAGCTGAGTTAGTACCAATTTCATTACTAAGCTTTGTTTTTTCTTCATTTTCAAGATTTTGTACATATACAGAACGATTAATAGATCCATCTTCTGTTGATGTGAAATAGAATTTCATTTTATCAGAGTCAACTCCGTGAAATTTAGTTACCTCCCAGTTGCCTTTTGTTAATTGAATTTCAGAACCATCAAAATTTCTTAAATATATATGATTATATCCATCTTTTTCAGAAGTCCATATGAAATTCTCTTCAGGTAAGAAAGTAAGATTGTCATGTATATCAATGTAATATTTGTCTTTTTCTGTAAATAATACTTTGTTTGATCCATCATTTACATTTACTAAAATAAAGTCTAACTGATTTTGATGACGATTCATTCCAAATATTACTAATTTATTTGGGTTTTTTGTCCATTTTAATCTAGGAAAATATTCATAATCTTTTTCTGTATAAATAAAAGTATTTTTATTTTTCTTTATATTATATAAATATATTTTAACTACTGAATTTTGTTCTCCTGCCTTTGGGTATTTAAATGCTTGTTGTGTTGGATAAAGATTTCCTTTAAAAAGATCCATTGAAAATTTTTTTACATTTGTTTCATCAAATTTGTAATAGGCAATGTTTTCTCCATCAGCAGACCATTCAAAAGCTTTAATTAATTTAAATTCCTCCTCATACACCCAATCTGCAGCGCCATTTATAATATGATTACTTTTTCCATCAAAAGTAACTTGGGTTATTGCTTGAGTAGATAGATTTTGAATAAAAAGATTGTTGTCTAATACATATGCTAATTTATCGCCTTGAGGCGAGAATGTTGCATGCATTATTTTCTGAGTATTAATTTTTTTAATTTTTTCTGTCTGTAAATTATAGATATAATATATGGATTTTTTAGAGTAACGATAAATTTTTTCTGTTTCGGTTGCAATTAATAATTGCTTTTCATCTTCACTAAATGTATAGCTATTTATCTTAGGAATTTCAAAGTTCTTACTGTTAAATAAGGTGCGAATCTTTCTTCCATCTTTAAATTGATATTTATTTATTTTTTGTATATTTTTATCTCTGTCCATTCTAGAGTAATGTTCTCCGTCATTCATGGATTTAAAATTGTTTACAATCGAAGGGTAAAATGTGTATCTTTGATAAAGATCTTCTAGTGTGATGTCACGTTTCTGTCCAATTATTGGGTTAATAATTGAAAGTGCTATTAATAGTGTTAGTAATTTGTTCATCTTAATTAATAAGTATAAATTAACAATGGCTAATTTAATTAAATTTGCGTAAATGGAATACAAGAAAATAGATATTGATGATTTAGTTTTTTTAAAGAATATTGTAGGTGATAATTTTGTTTTTACAGATGATTATACGCTTATTGATTATAGCCATGATGAAACAGAAGATCTGACTTTTCTTCCTGAAGTGGTTGTAAAACCATTTAACACTCAAGAAATATCAGAAATTATAAAGTATTGTAATTATAAAAATATTGCTATAACTCCTTGTGGAGCTCGTACTGGTTTAAGTGGTGGTAGTTTGCCTGTATTTGGTGGTGTTAGCTTAAGTTTGGAACGTATGAATGCAATTATTGAAATTGATGAACAAAATTTACAAGCAACTGTTGAGCCAGGTGTTATAAACCAGGTCTTTAGAGAAGAAGTCGCAAAAAAAGGGTTGTTTTATCCGCCAGATCCAGCAAGTAAAGGTAGTTGTTTTTTAGGAGGAAATCTTGCTGAGAATGCCGGAGGCCCGAAAGCTCTTAAATATGGAGTGACAAAAGATTATGTTTTAAATTTAGAGGTGGTTTTACCTACAGGAGAGATAATATTTACTGGTGCTAATGTATTAAAAAATTCTACAGGATATAATCTAACTCAATTAATGGTAGGTAGTGAGGGGACATTAGGAATTATTACAAAGATTATATTCAGATTAATTCCTTTGCCTAAAAAAGATATTTCAATGCTGGTGCCATTTACCTCTGCTGAGAATGCTTGTAAAGCAGTTTCTGCAGTTTTTAGTGCTGGTATTACACCTTCAGCATTAGAATTTATTGAAAGGGATGCTATTGATTGGACATTAAAGTATTCTGATATTAGCATGCAAATTGCAGATAATGTTAAGGCTCATCTACTTGTTGAAGTTGATGGAAATAATATGAATGTTTTATATCAAGAATGTGAGAATATTGCTGATGTAATGGAGGATTTTGATTGTGGGGATATTTTATTGGCTGATAGTAATAGTCAAAAGAAAAAATTATGGCAGTTAAGAAGAGCGGTTGGAGAGGCCGTAAAAGCAAATTCAGTATATAAAGAGGAAGATACAGTTGTTCCAAGAGCAGAGCTAGCTAGATTACTGAAAGGGGTTAAAAAAATAGGTAAAAAATATGGATTTAAATCTGTGTGTTATGGACATGCTGGAGATGGGAATTTACATGTAAATATTATAAAAGGAGAGATGAGCGATGAAGATTGGGATCTTAATTTAACTGTTGGCATACGAGAAATATTTAAATTGACAAAAAAATTAGGAGGAACTATAAGTGGTGAGCACGGAATTGGTTTTGTACAAAAGGACTATATGGATATCGTACTTTCTAATAAAAACTTAGATCTGCAAAAGAATCTGAAAAAACTTTTTGATCCTAATATGATTTTAAATCCAGGAAAAATTTTTTCATCATAACATAAATTATAGCAATATTTTATCTATTATATTTTACGATATTTGCAAACAATTATTATGAAAAATAAACTATCTATACCAAAAGGAATGCGTGATTTCAATTCTGATGAAATACAGAAGAGAAATTACATTTTTAAAACTGTGAAAACAGCTTTTGAGTGTTATGGTTATGTTCCTTTAGAAACTCCAGCAATGGAAAATATTAGTACTTTATCAAATAAATATGGTGATGAAGGAGATCGATTAATTTTTAATGTTTTGAATTCTGGAGATTATTTGGCAAAGAAAAATATAGATACCAATATTTCTTCAACAGATCTAACAAAGAATATCTCTGAAAAGGCATTGAGATATGATTTGACAGTGCCTTTTGCTCGATTTGTAGCTCAAAATAGAAATGATATTGATTTTCCCTTTAAACGTTATCAGATGCAGAATGTTTGGAGAGCTGATCGTCCTCAGAAGGGAAGGTATCGAGAGTTTTATCAATGTGATGTAGATATAATTGGTACTGAATCTTTACTTTGTGAAGTTGAGTTAGTACAAATTTACGATGCAGTATTTTCTAGTTTAAGAATACCAAATGTTGATATTCGTATAAATAATAGGAAAGTATTGAGTGGTATGATAGAACTTATGCAAGAGGTAGATTTGTTTGATGTGATAGTTATTACACTTGATAAATTAGATAAGTTAGGATTAGACAAGGTTAAGGAGGAGTTACTTATTAAGGGTGTTAAGCCAAAATCTTTAACTATTTTAGATGCTTTCATAAATGCTAGTAGCCTTAATGAATTATCATCATTATTAAAAAAATCACCTGTTGGATGTATGGGGCTAGATGAATTAAATTTTGTTATTGACAATGTTTCAAAATTAGGTTTAACTTCAGCTAATTTAATTTTTGATATTACTCTGGCAAGAGGACTTAATTATTACACAGGATGTATATTAGAAGTAAGAGCAAATGACGTCAATATTGGAGCAATTGGAGGAGGGGGAAGGTATGATAATTTAACTGCTAATTTTGGTTTGCAAGATGTTTCTGGTGTGGGTATTTCTTTTGGGGTTGATAGAATTTATTTAGTTATGTCAGAGCTTGATTTGTTTCCAAAGGATATTGTTGTAACTACACGAGTAATGTTTGTTAATTTTGGCGTTGAAGAAGCTAATTTTTGTTTGCCATTACTTAAAGAATTAAGAATCAAAGGAATTAGTTCGGAGTTATATCCTACTTCTGCTAAAATTAAGAAGCAAATGAATTATGCAAATAATAAAAATATTCAATTTGTAATTTTAGTAGGTAAAAATGAAATGACATCTGGTTTGCTTACAGTTAAAAATATGTTTACTGGAGAACAAGAAAGTCTGAATTTAAGTGAATTAATAAGAAGGATTTAATTATATGGATAAAGTTTTTATTATTGGAGATAAATCCTTAACAATATCAATTATTCATAAGATTCTCAATGAGAATATTTCTTTAGTTTTAAGTGAAGAAGTAAAAGAGACTATTAATTCTTGCCGTAATTATTTAGATGAAAAGATAAAGGGTTCATCAAATCCAATTTATGGAGTTAATACTGGATTTGGTTCTCTATGTGATAAAAAAGTTCCTGAAAAAGATTTAGAGAAGTTGCAAAGAAATTTAGTTATATCACATGCTTGTGGCACTGGAGATAAAGTGCCAGATGATATAGTTAAGATAATGTTGCTTTTAAAAATCCAGTCACTTGCTTATGGACATTCAGGAGTGCAATTAGCTACAGTTGAGCGTCTTATTGATATGTTTAACAAGAATATATTTCCAGTAGTATTTCAACAGGGTAGCTTGGGCGCCTCAGGAGATTTGGCTCCTCTAGCTCATTTGTCTTTACCTCTATTAGGTGAAGGTAAAGTTGTAGTTTCTGGAGAAGTATTACCTACATCTTTCGTTATGAAGGCTAATAATTGGGCACCTATTAATTTACAATCAAAAGAAGGGTTAGCGTTATTAAATGGCACACAATTTATGGCTGCATATGGAGTTTGGAGCTTGATAAAATCACGTAAGTTATCTTATTTTGCAGATATGGTTGGAGCATTTTCACTAGAAGCTTTTGATTGTAGGAGTGATTGTTTTGATGATTTACTTCAGTTAGTACGTCCTCATAAGGGGCAGTTAAAAACAGCAGAGAATATTCGTAATATTTTAGATGGTAGTCAAATTCAAAATTCTGATAAAGAATATGTGCAAGATCCGTATTCATTTAGATGTATACCTCAAGTTCATGGTGCAACGAAAGATGTTATAGATCATGTTAAGAGCATCTTTACAATTGAGATAAATTCTGTTACAGATAATCCTACAATTTTTGTAGGAGAAGATAAGATTATCTCTGGCGGTAATTTTCATGGACAGCCACTTGCTATGAGTATGGATTATTTAGCAATTAGTCTTGCAGAATTGGGTTCTATTTCAGAAAGAAGAACATTTCAGTTGATATCTGGACAGCGAGGTTTACCTTCTTTTTTAGTTGCTGAAGCTGGTATTAATTCGGGAATGATGATACCACAATATACAGCAGCTAGTATTGTAAGTCAAAATAAGCAATTATGCACTCCTGCTTCAATAGACTCTATAGTATCATCAAATGGACAGGAAGATCATGTAAGTATGGGGGCGAATGGAGCTACCAAATTATATAAAATTGTAGAAAATCTTGAAAGGATACTAGCTATCGAACTCTTAAATGCTACTCAAGCATTGGCTTTTAGAAATAAGAAATCATCAGATTTTATTGAAGATATGTTAGGCATATATAGAGATGAGGTGCATTTCTTGAATGTAGATAGGTTATTATATGATGATATTCAAAATTCAATTATGTTTCTAAGGAATATCTCTGCTGAAGAGGATATTCTTTAATTACTAAAAATGTATTCTAAAATATTAGCTCCCATCTTTAGAGCTTTTAGTCTAGTTTTTTGACTGTTATTATGTACTGATGAATCTTCCCATCCATCACTTATATCACTTTCATGTGTATAAAGGCATACTAAACGACCATTAATCGTAATACCATATGCTTTTGGAAATTCTCCATCATGTTCATGAATTTTTGGTAAGCCATTTGGAAATTTAAATTTACAATTAAATATAGGATGCCTTGGAGATAGTTCAGTTAAATCGGTGTTTGGGAATACTTTCTTTATTTCTTTACGAATGTAAGGGTCCATTCCATAATTATCGTCTATGTGTAAAAATCCCCCAGCAAGTAGGTATTTTCTCAGATTTTTTGCTTCACTTGCTGAGAATACTACATTGCCATGTCCAGTCATATGTATAAATGGATAATTAAAAATATCATTACTACTTGCTTCAACAGTTGCGGGTTCAGATTTGATGTTAGTTCCTATATTTTTATTACTAAATTCAATAAGATTAGGTAACGAAGTAGGGTTGGCATACCAGTCACCACCACCATTATATTTTAGAACAGCAATCTGGTAAGTATTTTGGCTAAATGTAGAAATAGAAAATATTAGACTAAATAAAAAAAATAATTTTTTCATAATATGGCTATCTATCTTGCTTTGTAAAATTCTATTCCACTAAGAAGACCGCTAATTCCAGATAATGTGTAAACAAATAAAAGAGTTAAGTCTTCAAAATACTTACTTCCAAATAATGGTGGTTCAATAAAAATCGTGTACCCCCAAATAATTTGGCCTATCAGGTAGAATACAAATGTTATTATCAATAATACAGATGCTTTTTTCATAGCTTTTTGGTTTTTATTTATTCTTTAATCTTTCAACCTCTCTTTGTAATTGTATAATCATCTTTTTTTCATATTATTTAATATTTATAGTGTGTGTAGCAACTATACCTGCTGTTTCTGTGCGTAATCTGTTTGTTCCCAAACTTATAGAATTAAATTGATGTTTCAAAGCTATTTGAACTTCTTTATTTGTGAAATCTCCTTCAGGTCCAATAAGAATTAATATATTTTTATTTCTTTTTACTGTCTTAAGTTCAGTTTTTGTGTCAGTATTGCAGTGAGCAATATACTTAGATTCTGATTTGTTTTGATTTATTAAGTTTTTAAATTTTATTGGTTCATTAAGTTTAGGTAGATGATATTTTAAGGATTGTTTTATAGCTGAAATGAGAATTCGATTTCCTCTTTCTTTTTTTATTGTCTTTCTTTCAGAACGATCACAAATAATTGGAGTTATCTCATCAATGCCAATTTCAGTAGCTTTTTCTAAAAACCATTCAAATCTGTCTATATTTTTAGTTGGAGCAATAGCAATATGTAAATAATAATTATGTTGTTTTTCTTTTTTTTCTGTTTTTATAATTTTTACTCTTGTCCTTCTATTTTCAGTACTGATAATTTCCCCAATTAATAGATTTCCTTTACCATCAGTGAAATTTAAAATATCTTTTTCTTTTTTTCTAAGTACTTTACTAACATGTTTGCTTTCTACAGTACTTAGCTTAACTTCATTTGTAGGATTTTTTAAATAAAATAATCGCATTCACAAAAATATAAAAAAGCCAATTAAATAACTGGCTTTATTATCATTATAAGTAAATTTATTATTTAACGATCACTTTTGGTGCTGCAGATAATATTTCTTCATTTGCATTATCTGCAAATTGTGTAAAGTTTTTATTAAAGGCATTTGCTAGTTCATTTGCTTTAACATCATAAGCATCTTTATTCTGCCATGTGTTTTTAGGATTTAATATTTCTGATGGTACATTAGGACATGAAGTTGGTATCTTTAATCCAAATACCTCATGAGTTGTGTATTTCAAACTATTTAATTCATTTTTTAAAATAGCAGTAATCATTGCTCTTGTATATTTTAAAGAAATACGTTCCCCGCATCCATATGCTCCACCTGACCAACCTGTGTTTATTAGCCAGACATTTACATTGTATTCTTGCATTTTTGTCCCTAACATCTCAGCATATTTAGTTGGATGTAAGGGCATGAAAGGAGCTCCAAAACAAGCTGAGAATGTAGTTTGCGGTTCAGTGATGCCGGCTTCGGTGCCAGCAACTTTAGCAGTGTAGCCTGAAATAAAATGGTACATAGCTTGGCCTGCAGTTAATTTGGACACAGGAGGAAGTACTCCAAATGCATCAGCGGTAAGAAAGAATATGTTTTTTGGATTTTTTCCAAGAGAGGGTTTTGCAATATTTTCAATATGATTAATTGGATAACTTACTCTAGTATTTTCCGTGATGGATCCATCTTCATAGTTTGGTTTATTTGTCCCCTCAAAAAAGGATATATTTTCCAGTAATGCTCCTGGCTTAACAGCAGCAAAAATATCTGGTTCCTTTTCAGCAGTAAGATCAATGCATTTAGCATAACAACCTCCTTCAAAATTAAATACTGTATCACCATCCCATCCATGCTCATCATCGCCAATTAAATTTCTATTTGGGTCAGCTGAAAGAGTAGTTTTTCCTGTGCCTGAAAGCCCAAAGAATAAGGCTGTGTCACCTTCTTTACCAGTATTAGCACTACAGTGCATAGGTAGAACATTTTTTTGGTAAGGTAATATAAAGTTTAAGGCAGAGAAAATTCCTTTTTTGATTTCACCAGTATAACCAGTTCCACCGATAAGGATAATTTTTTTTGTAAAATTAAGTATAGCAAAGTTATGTTGCCTAGTACCATCTATTTCCGCATTAGCCATAAATCCTGGAGCATTTAGGATAGTCCAATCAGTGTTAAAATTCTCAATTTCAGAATCATTAGGACGTAAGAACATATTATAAGCAAACATATTACTACAAGCATATTCGTTTACTACACGGATATTCACTCTATATTTTTCATCAGCACAGGCGTAGCAATCTCTTACATATAGTTCTTTATTACTTAAGTAATTTAATACTTTTTGGTGTAACTTGTTAAATTTATCTGTGTTAAATGATAAATTAACATCTCCCCACCAGACAGAATTTTCAGTAATACTATCACGAACAATAAAACGATCCATTGGAGAACGTCCAGTAAATTCTCCTGTGTTAATATTAATAGCTCCTGTTGATGTTAGAGTTGCTTGTCCTTTTTTAATTGCAATTTTTGTTAATTCTTTTGGACTGAGATTCCAGTGTACAATTGCATTTTTTATTCCTAAATCAGAGATGGTAGCATGTTTTGCTCGCTTGCCTGTTTCGGTCATGGTCTATTGTTCTTTATTAATTAGATGTAGCCAAAAATAAACATTAAATTCTATAAGAGTATTATTAATCTGTCTTTTTGATAGTAAAAAATAATATGATCCATGATAAAACTAACAAGACCCCACCTATAGGAGTAATTGGTCCTAAGAAATTCATAGGTATTGTTATTTCTTGAATACTTAATAAGTAAATTGAAAATGAGAAAAGAAATATTCCAAGCGTCATAAGATTTAGACTTTGATTAAGCTTAGAATTAAATTTTTCTGGTATTAATGCTAAAAATAATAGTGCAAGCCCGTGAAACAATTGATATCTTATTCCAATTTCTAATGAATCTAGTGCCTTCTCTGAAAGTATTTGTTTTAACGAATGTGCTTTAAGGGATCCTAATATAATAGATGTTATTATAAAAAATAGTGCTATTTTTTTGTATTTTTCTGTTTGCATATTGTTTTACTTTATCAAACAAAAGTAATATTTTAGCATCTTAATTTTATTATTACAATGAGAAATATATTAGTAATAGGAGCTGGTAGGTCTGCAGTAACATTGATAAAATATCTATTAGATAATTCTAATGAACATAATTGGTTTGTTACTGTAGCTGATTTCTCAGAGAATTTAGCAAAACAGTCAGTGCATGGACATATAAATGGCTCAGCGATATTTTTTGATGTTATGGATGATAATCAGAGAGTTTCTGAAATTTCAAATGCTGATATTGTAATATCTATGTTGCCTGCGTCTATGCATATTATAGTTGCTAAAGATTGTGTGAGATTAAAGAAAAATTTAGTGACAGCTTCATATGTTTCAGATGATATTGCAGAGTTAGATAATTCTGCTAAGAAATCAGGTGTTTTGTTGCTTAATGAAATAGGCGTAGATCCTGGTATTGATCATATGTCAGCTATGGCAGTTATAGATAATATTAAAGACAATGGAGGAGTATTAACTTCTTTTAAGTCTTTTTGTGGTGGCCTTATACATCCTGATTATGATGATAATCCTTGGAAATACAAGTTTACGTGGAACCCGAGAAATGTTGTTTTGGCTGGTCAAGGTATTGCTAGATATATTGAGCAGGGTAGTAATAAATACTTGCCTTACAATAAGCTTTTTGAACGAACAGATATTATACGTGTTTTAGATGCTGGAGAATTTGAAGGATATGCAAATAGAGATTCGTTGATTTATAAAAAAGCATATGGAATAGATAATATTCCCAACCTTTATAGGGGTACTCTCAGAAAAGTAGGTTATTCTAAAGCGTGGAATGTTTTTGTACAGTTAGGATTAACTAATGATTCTTTTAAGATAAAAGCTTCAGAAACTATTTCTAATAGAGAATTTATTAATATGTTTTTGCCTTATTCTAATGTTTATTCTGTAGAAGAAAAATTATGTAAACAATTTAATTTGAAGTTAGATTCAGCTATATTTACAAAGATTGCATGGTTAGGCATCTTTGATGATTCTGTTATAGGAATTAAAGATGCAAGTCCTGCACAATTTTTAGAGGCTATTTTAGCAAAAAAATGGATTCTTGATGCAGAAGATAAGGATATGCTTGTCATGCAACATCAATTTAAGTTTTCATTAGGTGGAAAGAATAAAGCATTAAACTCATCACTTTTAGTTTTTGGAGAAGATTCTAGAAATACAGCTATGGCTAAGACTGTTGGTTTGCCAGTGGCTATTGCTACAAAATTAATTCTAAATGGAGATATTAATTCTATAGGGGTTAGAATTCCAACATCTAAGGATATTTACATTCCAGTTCTTAGAGAACTAAAGAAAATGGAATAGCTTTTATTGAGGAGTTAGTTTAAGTTAACTAAATCATCTGGAATTTCTACTTTCATTATTCCTTTTATTATGTTTATTTCAATAATGAAGTGTTTATGCATTGGAAAGCAAAATTCTTTTCCATTTTTACTTACATAAAGTAATTTTTGGGAGGTTTGAGTGTTTACAAAGCAAATTTCTCCTAGATATCCAAGATTATTATCTATTATTTTTAATCCTACAAGCTCGTCTGTTTCAGAAATTTCTTTTTTATTTTTTTTTGTTACGAATTTATCTGAAATATAAACTTTTCTTTTTAGAATTTTTAAAGCATCAATTTCGGAATTTATATCTTCAAATTTTACTAGTATAATATTTTTTTGTGTGTGTTTTATTTTTGTAATAAAGAAAGGTACAAGTGTATTATTTTGTTCTATAAACAAGTAATTGACATTCTTAAAATCAAATGCAATGTCATGCTTGTTATAGATATTTACATCTCCTTTATAACCATGCAATTTTGAAACTGTTCCAATTAAGAAGCAATTTTTTTTCTGCATCTTTATGATGTTACTCTGAATTATTCTTTTTCTTTTTCAGACGATGATTTTTCGTCTTCTTTATTTTCTTCAGCTGGTGTTTCTTCTTTATTTTCTTCAGCTGGTGTTTCTTCTTTATTTTCTT
>MDTB01007017.1_pt1 | contig 37997 bp, 35 predicted proteins | sample 811161 | NCBI WGS metagenome assembly MDTB01 (sample SAMN05326650, study PRJNA326480) | marine metagenome | isolation source: seawater | place: Mediterranean Sea | collected 2009 | reverse complement strand
TCACAGTTAAACTCCTGATTTTGTTTTGTGGGCCGTGAGGGATTTGAACCCCCGACCCCCTGCGCGTCATGCAGGTGCTCTAGCCAACTGAGCTAACGGCCCCAACAGCGAGCATCGTAGCAGTGACTTCTACTCAGGACACGGGAAGCTAAATTTTATGTCTAAACTTCCAATTTTGCTTATCTAACACGCTCGGCAAAATCATTAAAATCCCTCCAGCAAGCACAGTTGGAAGACCAACTCCCACTGATTTCTCGACTTCTGCAACTGGTTGATAGCTACTCACTTCAGACATCTCAATTGAAGCCACAATCAATAACACTGTTCCAAAAAAGATGAATAAAACATTTACCAACAGGCTTCTACTGCCATTCCAAACTGGACCTGTTACACCCGCAGCCAACGTCCCAATGATCAAAACTATCCAAGCGGAACCTCCTTGATCCCAGCCAATCAGGTTGCTTCGATATTGATTTTCACTTATTTCGATCCAAGGTAGAAATGTTCCTATAATCGACACCACGACACCAGCTGAAAGAACTAGCGCAGCCATCCAATTACCGGCGGGTCTTTCGCGTCCAGTCGTAACGTCAACATCATCTACGCCTATTGGGTTTGGATCTTCGCCAGATCTAACTGCTTTGATACCCAATGGCGGCGTGTGCGGCAAAGAGGAACCAACTTCTTCCCCTACGTCTTCAAGACTTTCTTCCTCTTCAGACATGCCAAACCTCTAGACGGCTAATAAACCCATTAACCGTAAAATTATAACGCGAGCACCAGGCGGGATTTGAACCCGCGACTTTACGGCTTTGCAGACCGTTCCCTTAGGCCGCTCGGGCACTGGTGCCTAACCTTAATATAAAGGCAGTGAGGTAATGGTACAGCGATGTTAGTGATCAAAACCCAATATCTTTGAGCTTTATCTTCAAGATTTAAAAGAATGGAAAGAATCTTAACAACTATTGCTTTGACCGTCTGGAGTCAATAACACCCGTATTAAAACCGGCTAAATGTAAACCCCCGTGAAATCTAGCATGTTCAATTTTTATACATTTATCCATTACTAATTCAAGCCCTGCTGCTAAAGCTATTTCAGCTGCCTCGACGCTCCACAGTCCCAATTGGATCCAAAGAGAAGACGCCTCAATCGCTACGGCTTCTTTAGCGACTTCAGGCAAATCTTCAGGTTTACGAAAAACATCTACCATGTCGGGAACTACTGGAAGATCAGAAAGACTCTTATAACAAGGCTTGCCAAGTATCTCATCCTCGACTGGATTGACGAAAAAAATCTCAAAATTAGCACTCGAACTGAGAAGATAGGTGGCTACAAAATTACTTGGTCTGGATTTTTTTGCAGATACACCTACCATCGCTATAGTTTCAGTTCTGTTCAGGAGTGCGAGCCTCTCTTTAGCACTTGGTTCATCCCAGCCTTCAACTGTTTTCTTTTGAACTGACATCAGGAAGACGCCTTCTCTAAGGCCTGATCAAGATCCCATAAAATATCGTCGGAATCTTCTAACCCCACTGAAAGTCGAACCATGTCAGCGCTAACCCCTCCGGAAGCGAGATCTTCATCTGAAAGTTGTTGATGTGTTGTAGATGCAGGATGGATTACAAGACTTCGCACATCTCCCACGTTCGCTAGGTGACTTATCAATTGCAAAGAATCAATAAATTTTGCGCCAGCTTCTCGACCGCCCTTAACTCCGAAAGTGAAAATCGCTCCAGGGCCTTTGGGCATATATTTATTAGCAAGTTCATAATGTGGAGAGGATTCAAGCCCTGCATAGTTAACCCAACTTACTTCTGAGTGACTTTGAAGAAATGAAGCAACAGCCTTAGCATTTGCCACATGCCCATCCATACGGAATGGGAGAGTTTCTAGCCCTTGTATTAATAAAAAAGCGTTCATCGGAGCCAAAGAAGCTCCTAAGTCGCGCAATTGTTCTGATCGTAACTTTGTACAAAATGCATACTCTCCAAAATTCTCCCAATATCTGAGTCCGTTATAGGTTGCAACTGGCTCTGTCATTTCTGGAAATCTGCCGTTTCCCCAGTTAAAACGACCAGACTCGGTCACAACGCCTCCTATAGAGTTTCCATGACCTCCAATAAATTTGGTTGCAGAGTGTAAAACTATGTCTGCTCCAAAGTCAATGGGTCTACAAAGATAGGGAGTAGCAAAAGTAGCGTCTATAACAAGTGGTATGTCATGTGAATGGGCGACTGATGCTAAAACAGAGATATCTGCTATCGAGCCAGATGGATTTCCAACAATTTCGGTATATAAAAACTTTGTGGTCTCATCTATCACTGCATCAAAAGACTCCGGTTCATCACCTTCTACAAAACGTGCTTCAATTCCGAATTTTCCTAATGAAACATCAAACATGGTGTGAGTGCCTCCGTAAATAGCTGAAGAGGTCACAAAACTATCGCCCGAACTCGCAAGTGCTGCGGCTGTCAGAAATTCTGCTGACATGCCAGAGGAGGTTGCTACTGACCCGATACCACCTTCAAGACTCGCCATTCTTTCTTCAAAAGCATTGACAGTAGGATTTGAGATACGCGTGTAAATCGAGCCAAATTTTTGTAGTGCAAACATGTCAGCCGCATCTCTAGTGTCTTCGAATACGAAACTAGTTGTTTGATAGACAGGAACGTTACGAGCCCCGGTTGCGGCATCCGGTCCACCACCCGCATGTATAGCTCTTGTTTTAAATCCCCATTCTCGATCATTCATATTTCAAGTTTAAGTGATGTTTTTCGCGTTGAAATCTTTTTGCTGCTTTAGAAGTAAATGTTAGGAAATTCGCCCTATACCCGGCGCATCTGGTCTGGGTGGCGTCGCCGCCATTGTTAGAAATTTACGATACGAGATACGCCAACCTTCATCTGTCTTTAACCACCGGTCGTGATATTGACCTCGGACTTCATAATCATCCTCAGGCCCAGAAGGCTTTCTGTGCCATGCCTGCACGTACGAAACTGAGTTAGCCGTTTCTGGACTGTCAAAATTTATCTCTATATTTGAAAGCGTATGGCAAGTCGCTGTATATCTAGTCAAAGCTTTTTTAAGCATTTCCAAAATTACATCTCTGCCTACGAGTTCGGTTCCCCCGTAGTAATCAGCCACTGCATCGATTGTGAAACACTCAACTTGCTTTTCTGGAAGATTCAAATCAACAAATCTGCAGTAGGAATGCATTACGTCAATAATTTCTTGGTGATCGAAAAGTTTTTGTACTTCACTCATTTTTAACTCCTGCAACTGAAAATCAGTAATAATTAACCCTAACTGAGTAAACAGAACCTAGTACTTAGGCCTAGAGTATTCTTAACTTTATTGTTTTTATAATTAACAGGAGGGGGGCTTAATGACTAATCTTGAGACAAACGAACAACCTGTAGGCATCTCTCGAGAAAAGGCCTCTGAACCTACGCTAGGCCAAGGCCCTATAGACGGATTTCGCTACAACTCAGCTGATTTTGCAGCACTTGAATGGGAACAAATGTGGACTAAAGTTTGGCTTGTAGCAGGTCGTATTGATCAACTCACTAATTCTGGAGACTACATCACTGTCCCCATAGGTTCTGAATCCATTCTCTGTTCTATGGGTTCAGATAATAAAATTCGTGCTTTTTATAACGTTTGTCAGCACAGAGGAAATCAATTAGTTCCAGCGGAAACCGGCTCTTTAAACGGTGGGGATTTTACTTGCGCATACCATGGGTGGCGTTTCGATGCTGACGGGACTTTAGTGTGGGTTCATTGCGAAGAAGACTTCCCTCAAGGAAGCCCATGTGGAAAAAGAAACCTAATAGAAGTTTCTTGTGACACTTGGGGTGGATTTATTTGGATAAATATGGACCCAGAATGTAAAAGCTTGCTTGATTATTTAAGTCCAATTGCGGAACATCTTGATTGTTATCGCATGGAGCAAATGAAACGTACCCACTGGGTAACTTTGGAAGGCGACTTTAATTGGAAAGTAGTTCAAGACAATTTTAACGAAAGTTATCACCTGCCTTTCGTCCATCCTCAGACTTTAACCACAATGAATGAGCACTATTCGGCATGTCAATTTGATATGTATCCTATGGGACACTGCAGGATGATGATGCCGGGCGGAGGGCCAGGACCCCAATACAAAGGTTCATACGAAAAAACTTTTCAGGGGCTTAAGGAAGACTTTGCATTCTGGGATTTTGATCCTTCACCGTTTAAAGATGACTTAAGTGCCCTTCGTATAGCCATGCAAAAACACAAACGCCTACTAGGCGCTGAGAAAGGTTATGACTTCTCATTGTATTCTGATGAACAACTGACCGATCACTATCATTACACAGCATTTCCAAATGTTTCATTCAGCATGAAACCTGATGGATGTATTTTCTTAATGGCGTACCCGCATCCTGAAAATCCAAGAAAATGTTTTTTTAATATGTGGTACCTAACCAAATTTCCGGAAGGGGCGACAGAGTACTACTCAAATTCGATGCGCGACTGGGTTTCTATAGATCAGCAAGTGGAACATGAAACCGGGTTAGCCGGAGAGATATCTTGTGGCCATGGAATTGATCAGGACGTTGCAATATGGTCATCTCAACAAAAGGGATTGAGCTCAAGAGGCTACAGGGGTGAATATATGCCTTATCAGGAAAGACGGATACGGTTTTTCCATGAGAATATTGACCGTTACTTATCATCAAGTCTTGATCATTAACAATCAGGTAAGGAATTAGATGTGAATGAATCAAATGAACACAACCTTGGTGATTTCTCTAATTTAGAAAACGGGGAGTTGCTTTCTTGTGAAGTGGGAAACCTGGAAATACTTCTTTGCCGAGTGGAAGGAAAAATCTATGCCATTGAAGATAACTGCAGTCACGCTGACACTCCTCTAAGCGAAGGAAGGCTCTCAGGCTTTCAGATAAACTGCCCCTTGCATGGAGCCAGTTTCGATGTTCGAAACGGCGCTCACAGCGGACCTCCGGCCTATACAGGTGTTCGTTGTTTCGAAATATCTGAGACAGATTCAGGCGTAACCGTGAAAATTGAAAACGAAAATTCTGAACCAGAAGATGGCCCACAAACTGGTTTTTTTCAAACTCGTTAATAACTTTTTATTAGCGAGGCTTAGCCCCTCCGCCTACGCGAAGTATTTCTCCTGTTACCCAACTTGAAGCATCGGAAGCGAGGTAGACACAAGCAGCTCCTATGTCCTGGGGAGTTCCAAGCCTCTCCATTGGTATTTTCCACTCTTCTAGAACTTTGTCTAATTCATCTTCACTGCGCCCTATTGCTTTAAGCATTATCTCTGTTGGTATTGCTCCCGGTGCGACTGTGTTAACTCTTATTTTTGGAGCGAACTCTGCAGAAAATGTCCAAGTTAGCGAATGAACCGCAGCCTTTGCTGCCCCATAGTGGGCGCTCCCCGGCACAGGACCGAAACCTGCTCCTGATGAAATATTTATTATCGAACCCGTATCAATATGACGAGCGGCAATTACTGAGCCCGAGTACACAGCAGTTAAGTTCAAAGCCAATGTTTTATCCCACTCTTCACGTGGTAAGTCGATGATGGGCATACGCATAGGTGAACCTCCAGCGTTATTAACCCAGTCACTCAAAGAACCGAAATGCTCAACCGCAGTGTTAGCAAGGTTCTCGAGAGCTGAATCATCTGTAACGTCAGTGGTTACGGCGAGAGCTTGCCCTCCATTGTCATTAATTTCGTTTGCTACTCTTTCTATTTCTTCTGTTCTTCTGGCAGCTACGACTACAGAAGCACCTGCTTCGGACATGGCAACAGCTATTCCTTCACCAATGCCTCTTCCAGCTCCTGTAACTACCGCTACATGACCCGTTAAATCAAATAGTTCGTCAACTTTTCTTTTCTCTGACACATCAACCCCTCACTACTTGCAATCACCCTATTGCAGTAAAAATAAAACACTTACTCGACATCTGATTTCCATACAAAAAGTGATCCAGCTGCATACATGAAAGCGACTATCCACCACAACACTTTTACATTTTCAAGAATTTTCAAAACATTCGAACCACTGCTAAGTCCTACAGCAAGCGCGACACCCATTGTGGTACCAAGGCGACGGGTTACTTGATGCATAGCATTAGCAATTCCTAGTTTTTGAGGATCTACTACCGTCAAAGCAACACCGGTAGTGGTAATCCCTACCATCGCTGATCCGAGTGACACAACAAGCAAACCTGGTAAAAAGGCACTTAAGTAACTTTGTTCAAAATCGACAAAAATTAACCACCAGGCAATTCCTAAAGAGGGAACAAACCCTCCGTATAGAATTAATTTCCTGTATCCAAATCGGTCGGCCAAAATGCCAAATGGTGTCTGAACTAAAATGGCTAGAAGCATTGCAGGTGCTACCGCGAATCCGGTCTTCATAGGTGACCATCCCCAGACTTCAGACAAAAGAATAGGTGATGAGAAAAAGAAGGCAAAAAAAGCAAGCTGATGAAATCCGGCTGCAATAGTCGCTTGGCGGTATTTGTGATTATTGAAAAGTTCTATGTCTAAAAGTGGATTTCTGGAACGTTTGCAACTAATCCAGAAAATATAAGTTGCTAGCAATCCAAGCAATAAAAAAAGAATAATTTTTTTAGATAACCAACCCCAATCATTTCCTTGTAGCAAAATCAGTGTGACTGAGCCTATTGAGATGATCCCACTGAAAACACTCGTCACATCCAAGTTTTCAGGAACTTCCGGCAGATAGCTTTCGTTCAGGACTCTTATTCCAGCCACCAAAGCGATAACTCCAAGAATTCCTAGAAGAGCAAAAGTAGCTCTCCACCCAAAAACTTCAATTAATAAACCAGACGATATAGGCCCTAGAACTCCAGCAGTGGCGCCAATCGAACCCCATAAACCGACAGCTGCGCCTTGATGTTTTTGGGGTATATCGCCAAGAACCATTGCCAAGGCTGTTGGAACGAGAATAGCTATACCTGCCCCCTGAAAGGTTCGAGCTATTAGAAAAACTTCAGGGTTAGGAGTTACTGCGGCTAAAGAAACAGCCATAGTGGTTATCGAAAGACCAATTAAAAATAGTTTTCGCCGGCCATAGCGATCTGCCAGGCGACCAAAAAGCAATAACAAAGATGTCATAGCCACTAGATATGAGGTCGCTCCCCAATTGATTATTTGTGTCTTAGATTCTTCAAAATCTGCCCGAATTTCTGGTAGCGAAACCGCAGTTAGTCCTAGATCAAGAGTCATCAAAAATATGCTTGAAGAAGCTACTAGAAGAGATATCCAAGGTCTGATTTCCAATTTTTCTTTTCTTGAAGGAGTTTCTTGCAAATCACGATCTGTTTCTTGAGACTCGAAAGATTCCATCTGTATTCATAACATGAAATAGCTAGAAGCACTGGCTTCACAGACTTTTTGATTTAAAATTGCTTGAAAAAACCCCTTACGGTAAGATTAAGACTTCTTAATTACCCATAGGATTTACAATATGAGACGTAAACTTTTAGCACCCTCCTTGGAGACAAGCCTTGATGTGCATGGTGAACAGTTTCAAAAAAATAAATCCGACATACTAGAACAACTAGAAGAGATCGAAGAGTTTCTGGATGAGGCAGAAGCTGGAGGCGGGTCTGAGACAACTCAGCGGCATCGTTCAAAAGGAAAAATGCCAATACGAGAACGTATTGCCAACGTTCTCGACCCTGACAGCCCTTTTCTAGAAATAAGTCCGTTGGCAGCAGCCAACTCGGACTACACGGTGGGTGGAGGTTTTGTAGTCGGAATTGGTGTCATCGCAAACACCGAATGTGTCATCCTTGGTAACGATCCGACAGTTCAAGCTGGTGCTATGACCCCTTATGTAGTCAAAAAATGGATGCGTGCACTTGAAATCGCTCGAGATAATCATATGCCGTACGTGAGCTTTGTGGAATCAGCTGGTGCGGATCTAAATATTGCAGCTGGCAGTGGAAAGTCAAATAAAAGCAGAGCCCAAGTAAGCCATTTTGCCGAGTCAGGCCGTTTTTTCTATGAAATGATCGAATTGTCAAAAATGGGAATTCCGACGATATGCGTTGTTTTCGGTACAGCGACTGCCGGAGGCGCCTATCAACCTGGAGTTTCTGATTACAACATTTTCATCCGTGAACAATCAAAGGTTGCTTTAGGAGGTCCACCTCTTGTCAAAATGGCTACTGGGGAGGAGTCCGATGACGAATCAATTGGCGGAGCTCAACTCCACGCCGAAGAGTCTGGTCTTGCCGACTATCTAGCAGAAGATGAAATGGATGCTCTACGTATCTGTAGAGAGGTTGTTTCTCATCTGGATTGGGAAAAAGCTGACCCTTCCCCTAGTTACATTTCAGAAGAACCCATTCATAACCCTGAAGAACTCTTAGGAATTGTTGACAGAGATTTAAGGCAACCGGTAGACATTCGAGAAGTCATTTCGAGAATTGTAGATGGTTCTCGCTTTGAGGAATTCAAACCACTTTATGGGCCGGCAATGGTGTGTGGCTGGTCAACAATAGATGGTTACCCGCTTGGCATACTTGGAAATAACGGTGTTATTTTCCCAGAGGAAGCTGAAAAAGCCGCTCATTTTATCCAATTATGCAATAGGCAAAATACCCCCCTGCTTTTCCTACACAATGTTCCAGGGTTCATAGTGGGAAGTGATTTTGAGAAAGCAGGAATAATTAAAAAGGGGTCTCAGCTTATTAACGCGATATCCAATTCGACGGTTCCTCATATCGCAGTGATAGTAGGAAAATCAATGGGTGCTGGCAATTACGGAATGTCTGGACGTGCTTATGGAAACAGGTTTACCTTTCTCTGGCCTACAGCAAAAATTGCCGTTATGGGACCTAAACAAATAGCAGGAGTTATGTCAATAGTCCGCAGGAGTCGAGCAGAACGCAAGGGCGAGGAATTTGATGAAGAAGCAGATGCTGCGATCGTTCAAAAAGTGGAAGAAATGCAAGAGCAAGGATCTCTGGCATTGGTCGCAACAGGATCTGTAAGCGATGACGGAATAATTGACCCCAGAGACACACGCACCGTAATCAGTATCTGCCTGTCTACTTTCCGTAACAAAGCAATAGAGGGATCTCAAAAATACGGGGTGTTCCGACTATGACCATCAAAACACTTTTAGTAGCCAACCGTGGAGAGATCGCAAGAAGGATATTTCGAACAGCTAAGTCAATGGGCATTACCTGTATAGCCGTTTATACAGATACCGACAGCAACGAACCTTTCGTCAGAGAAGCTGATAAGGCAATTCGACTTTCAACAAATTATTTAGATCAGAAAGAAATCATCGATGCTGCTAGCAGAACCGGCTCGGATGCAATACATCCGGGATATGGATTTTTATCTGAAAATGCATCATTTGCAAAGGCGGTAACAGAAGAAGGCATTATTTGGATAGGGCCTTCATCAGAAGCCATTGAGTCAATGGGAGATAAAATCACAGCAAAGAAAATTGCACAAGAAGCAGATGTGCCGACACTCCCTTCATCTAACGATCTTGATGATTCATCTTCGATAGGTTTCCCTCTACTAGTCAAAGCAGCAGCGGGAGGCGGTGGGAAAGGAATGCGAGTCGTTGCAAGCGAAAACGATTTATCGGAAGCCATTACGACAGCTCAAAGAGAAGCAAAAAATGCCTTTGGTGACGAAAGGGTTTTTCTAGAAAGATACATACCTAAATCACGTCATATAGAAGTACAAATTCTGGGAGACTCGCAGGGAAACCTTTTGCATCTGGGTGAAAGAGAATGCTCAATTCAAAGACGCCATCAAAAAATCATCGAAGAAGCACCTTCTTCTGCGATAAATGAAGATCAGAGGAAACTTATTACCGATGCAGCTCTAAGAATAGGGAAAAGCCTGGCCTACCAATCGGCAGGAACAGTTGAATTTCTGCTAGATGATAAGACGGGAGATTTCTTTTTTCTCGAAGTCAATACTCGACTGCAGGTAGAGCACCCGGTAACTGAAGCCATAACTGGCGTAGACCTTGTCCGTGAACAGTTAAAAATTTCTTCCGGTCAAGCCATCTCTTTTACTCAGGAGAGCCTGTCATCAAAGGGGCATGCTGTAGAAGCCCGCTTATATGCAGAAGACCCTTCGAAAGATTTCTTGCCCGCTACAGGCGAGATTCTGGCCTTCTCCCCTTCCGAGGAACCAGACGTACGCTGGGATTCTGGTGTAGAAAAAAATTCTTTTGTAAGTGTTGAATTCGATCCGATGTTGGCAAAAGTTATTTCCCATGGAGAGGACCGAACCGAAGCAACATTGAATCTGGCAAGAGCCTTAGAGAAACTTCACTTGGCTGGAGTAACTACAAATCGTCATTTTCTAGTTTCAACTCTCAGACACGAAAACTTTCTAAAGGGTGAAACAACTACCGATTTTATTGAAGATAACTCTCCCGAACCAACTCTCCAGTTAACCAAAGTTGAGATTGAAAGGGCCGCTATATCAGTCGCTCTTTGGATGCAAAGTAAAAATCGAAAAAATGCTACCGTTCTTACGTCTATACCTAGTGGGTGGCGCAATGGTCGCCTTCCCGCTCAAGAAGTTTCTCTTTTGCATTCCGGCGAAAAAATTACTGTCTCCTACAAAACTAAGCGGGATGGATCTTTTATCTTCAATAATGGCAGTACAGCAAAAATTTATCACTGCTCGACAGAACACATTGAAGCTGAAATTGATGGTGAAAGGATGGCCTCTCTAATCACCGAAGGACAAGAAAATATTCATCTTCAGATCGATCAGGGAACGTTTTCTTTTGGGACTCTTCCTCGTTTCGAGCCGCCAATACTCCAAATAGCTGAAGGTAGCCTTATAGCACCAATGCCAGGAGTTGTTCTCGAAATCAAAGTTTCCAGCGGCGACACCGTATCCGCTGGTGACACACTCCTGACTCTCGAAGCAATGAAAATGGAGCATCATGTGAAAGCTCCTTACGAAGGAACCGTAGTCGAAATTTTGGTTAGCGAAAATCAGCAATTGGATAACGGTGTTCCCCTTCTAGTCATAAACCCCATTGACGAAAATAAGAAAGGTAACAATGGCTGATCCGATTCGTATAGCTAACTGCTCAGGCTTTTATGGTGATCGCCTTTCCGCTGCCTCTGAGATGGTCAATGATGGACCAATAGATGTTTTGACCGGCGACTGGCTGGCCGAACTCACAATGCTAATTTTGGCCAGAACCCAGGCTAAAAGACCAAATGGAGGTTACGCGCGTTCTTTCGTAACTCAAATGGAACAAGTAATGGCTACATGCATGGAGAAAAATATAAAAGTTATAAGCAATGCTGGTGGACTAGATCCAGCAAGTTGCGCTGAAGCTGTAGCTGAAGTAGCAGCAAAAGTAGGACTCAATCCTTCTATTGCCTACATAGAAGGTGACAACATCTTGTCACGTATTCCTGAACTAACTGAGTCAGGAATCGACTTTAAACACATGGATACTGGGGATGCAATAACTGAATTGGACGGCTACATAAGCGCCAATGCCTATTTAGGCTGTTGGGGTATCGTCGAATCACTTAACAATGGCGCCGACATTGTTATAACAGGTCGTGTAACCGATGCCGCTGTCGTTTGTGGGCCTGCAGCATGGCACCATCAATGGGCAAAAGACGACTGGGATAGTCTTGCTGGCGCAGTAGTAGCAGGTCATGTAATCGAATGCGGAACGCAAGCAACAGGTGGAAATTATTCTTTTTTTACCGAAGTAAAAGGAATGAGTCGGACGGGCTTCCCTTGGGCGGATATTGCCGATGATGGTTCTTCCATAATTGGAAAACACGAAGGAACAGGTGGAGAGGTTTCCATGGGAACAGTTACCTCACAACTACTTTATGAAATCGGCTCTCCTTCTTACCTAGGTCCAGATGTGACTGCAAGATTCGATACTTTGGAATTGAAAGAAATATCACCTGACCGGGTTCTAATTGAAAACGTAAAAGGTGAACCACCACCAGAAACACTAAAAGTCTCAATGAATAAACTCGGGGGCTACAGAACCGACATGTCTATTGCCTTAACTGGTTTAGACATCAAAGAAAAAGCAGAACTGGTGGAAGAGGCTTTTTGGAAAGCATGCCCCCATGAGCCTGAAGACTTTGAATCTGTTAAAACAAAAGTTGTTAGGACAGATAAAGAAGACCCTCAAACTAATGAAGAGGCTGTTGCTTTATGGAGAATAACTGTAAAAGATACAGATGAAAAAAAGGTCGGTAGAGCGATATTCAATTCTGTAAATGAGCTTGGTTTAGCAACTATTCCTGGCTTGTTCGGTATAGGAGGTGGTGGAAATGCTAAACCATTCGGGGTTCATTGGCCAGCTCTAATTCCAAGCGACTTGGTTCCCCAACACGTGATAATACTCGATGGTAAACGAACCATTGTCGAATCTCACATTGTGGGAGACCTTGTTAGTATCGACCTCCCTGACGATGAAGCTCCGCTAAGTGACTTCGGAAAAACTGTAAGAGCTCCTCTTGGAGTATTAGTCGGAGCAAGGTCTGGAGATAAAACTGGCAATGCAAACCTTGGAGTTTTTGCAAGAAACAAAGACGCGTGGCTTTGGCTAGACAGTTTCTTAACAACGAAAAAATTTCAAGAACTTTTACCCGAAACAGCCCAATTGCAAATAGATAGATATCGACTACCCAAAATATTTTCACTCAATTTTTTAGTCCATGGTCTTTTGGAAGAAGGAGTTGCTTCTTCCACACGACAAGATAGTCAGGCTAAAAGTTTTGGAGAATGGCTTCGTGCCCGAGTGGTAGACATACCCGAAAGACTCATTGACTGATTATGGACTTTGACTTCCCTTCTGAAGATGATCCTAGACGAATAGAAATAAGAAACTGGATTTCCAAAAATCCAAATCCGAGCAATCAAGAATTAGTCGATGCTGGATATGTGGTGCCTCACTGGCCTGAACCATGGGGAATTTCTGCTAAACCAATGCATCAGTTAATAATCGATGAAGAATTAAGAAAAGCCCGAATTAGCCGACCTGCTAATCCAATAGGAATAGGTTGGGCTGGTCCAACGATTCTAGCTGCCGGTACGGATGAGCAAAAAAATCGTTTTCTCCCACGCCTTTTAAATGGTGAAGATTTTTGGTGTCAATTATTTAGTGAGCCAGACGCTGGTTCTGACCTAGCCAACCTTTCCACTCGTGCTGTACGTGATGGCGACGAATACGTAGTAAATGGTTCAAAAATTTGGTCTAGTCACGCTCATCGAGCCGCTTTTGGAATATTGATAGCAAGAACCAACCCTGACGCCTCCAAACACCATGGCATCTCTTATTTCGTATGCCCTATGAACCTTCCAGGAATTTCCATGGAACCAATAGTTGACATGACGACAGCTCACTCATTCAATCAAGTCTTTTTCGATGACGTAAGGCTTCCAGCCGAACTTCTAGTAGGAGAAGAAGGTGACGGCTGGAGATTAGCGAGAATGACACTAGCCAATGAACGTGTCTCACTATCTTCCGAAGGGTCTCTATGGGGCGATGGCCCTTCGGCTAATACCCTGCTCGACTTAGTAAGAGATTCAGGCGGAGAAGCTGATCCAATTGTCCGTCAAAAATTAATGGATCTTTATTGTGAATCTGAAGTGCTAAGACTCAATAGATTGAGAACCCTGAGTGCAAGGCTTGCCGGTAAAGTTCCAGGACCTGAAGCTTCAATACAAAAGTTGATGGCTGATCATCATGGACAAAATGTAATGGAAATAGCTAAAAATCTTTGTAGTACCTCAGGAATGATTAAAGGGTCTGGCCCTTCTGGAAAAATTGACCCGGCATTAAGCTCTGGCCCTACGAAAGTAAACGTTGACAAAAGAAACTTTCCTGCCAGTGATCCAATATGGCATTTCGGCTTTCTTTTCTCCCCTGCTCTTACTCTCGGAGGAGGGACATTCGCAGTTCAACGAAATATCGTAGCTGAAAGGGTGCTCGATCTTCCGCGTGATATAGATGTTGAAGAGGGAAAAACTTGGTCGGAAGCTAGAAAACGATGAAAGGAGCGATTCTTAAACCTCGTACGGAAAGTATCGACTTCTATTTGAAAGATATTCGCCCTCCAAAATTAGTTCTTTCAAAACAAAAAGAAACTGAACTAACTGAACGTCAACGTAATCTTCTGTCAGGTTTGGGAAAACTTTTTAATAAGGGCTTCGCCCATCTCACCATGGCAGAAATTGCAAAAAAACTCAACTGTTCTTTAAGAACTCTTTACAGCCTGGCTCCAAGTAAAGAACAACTTGTTCTTATAGTTATCGAGAGAAACCTATGGTCAAGAGGTAGAACAGCAATGTCTGCCATATCACCCAATATGCAACCTTTAAAAGCCATTCGCACTTATCTGCAGGCCGCTAATGTGGCTGCCGCAAAGACAACAGAAGCTTTCGCTCGAGACCTACAAAAAGTGCCAGCGGCCCAAAAATTAATTGAAGATCACAACTCTTACCTGATCGCCATTACTCACCGATTACTAGATATAGCTGTTGAAAAAGGCGAGATTGGAAACGTTGATACAGCAGCAATTGCAAGACTTATGGCAGGAATAGGAAGAGATTTTTCCAGACCAGAGGTGATTGGGTCTCTCAGATCTTCGCCCAAACAAGCAGCTGATGAAGCTCTCGACCTAGTACTTGCGGGATTAACCTCGAGGAATCAATACAGAAACAACCAGTTTAGTTCTGAGGAATCAAATGGATATAAATGAAACAATCATAGATCTTATTGCAGAGCAACAAGCTCTTGACGAGGTCGTTGAGAAACTAGATACTCATATGTGGACAGTACCCACTTCTAGCGATAGGTGGAATGTTGCTGACCAAATCGGACATCTTACTTATTTCGACAATGCAGCATCCTTAGCGATAACTAACCCTGAAAAATTCAGATCTTCTGTAGATGATCTTATTGCTTCAGCTGTGAATGGTTCCGAAGCATCTGATGACTTCACACTAGGCCACTATCGTTCACTCACCCCAGAATCTCTACTGGCCACATGGAGAAAAGGACGCGAAAATTTAGCAAATTCAGCCTCAACGCTTAGTAATGAAAGTCGTGTGATTTGGTACGGGCCTTCAATGGGATCAAACTCATTTCTGACTGCGAGACTCATGGAAGTTTGGGCACATGGACAAGACATAATTGATGCTGTAGGAGGTGACCGTCCAGACACACAAAGACTCCGTCACATTGCTCATCTGGGTGCCATTACCCGTCAATGGTCATACATTAACAGGCATCTAGAAGTCCCGGAAGGTGAAGTTTACATTTCATTAGTGGGACCTGATGAAGAAATTTGGACTTGGGGACCTTCAGATGCACCGGACTCCGTTGAAGGACTTGCTAAAGATTTCTGTCTGGTGGTTACCCAGCGTCGACATCTTCGAGATACAGAGCTCAAAGTAAACGGAGATACTGCAAAAGAATGGATGGAACTTGCGCAAGCTTTTGCTGGACCCCCCACAGACGGACCCACGAAAAGGAGTGACTGATGAACCTTATAGGTACAGAATTTGACGACGGAGTTTTAACCGTAACTCTCCAAGACGAAGAAAATAGAAATGCTCTCAGCGTAGGACTTACTTCAGAGTTAGCACAAACTCTTGATGAAGCTGAAGGGAACCCCGACGTACGAGTAATTATTTTGACCAACAGCGGTCGGGTTTTCTGCGCAGGAGCAGATCTATCAGAAAGATCATCACGTAAAGAGGACAAATCTTCGACTAAACCAATTGATCCATTAGAAATTTTTGGAAGATTTAGAGAATCATCCAAACCTTATATAGGAAAAATCTCTGGACACTGTGTGGCGGGCGGAATGGGAATCGCTGCCGCAATGGATATCTCAATATCGATAGAAGAAGCAAAATTTGGCTTCACCGAAGTTCGTATAGGTGTCGCTCCTGCGATGATTTCAGTGCTGTGTCTTCCCAAAATGCGGCCTGCTGAAGCAAGTGAAGCTTTTCTTCGCGGCAATCGTTTCTCAGCTTCAGAAGCTGCGCGAATGGGTCTAATTAATGCTGCAGTTCCTGCAAATGAAATCGACTCTGTAATTCAAGAAATAGTTTCTGATATTAAAGCCGGAGGACCTGAAGCAATCGCTGCTGCCAAACAACTAACATTACGAGTTCCTCAAATGCAAGTAGATGAAGCTTTTACCTGGACATCCGAGTTGTCCGCAAGTCTCTTTAAAGGTGAAGAAGCTCAGGAGGGAATGCGAGCATATTTAGACAAGAGACCTCCATCTTGGATGAACGATTAATCTTCACAAATTTTTAATATGGCATTGTCCCGCCATCAACAGGGAACAAGCATCCTGTGATATTTCGAGCTTCATCACGGGCAAGCATCAAAGCTACAGCGGCAACTTCTTCTACTGTGTTAGGCCGCTTTATGGCAGCTGGCTGAGTGAACATATCTGCTGCTTCCTCTAATGTAACTCCCATAGTTTCTGCGGTAGCTGGCATTGACTCATAGAACATATCTGTGAGTACCAGACCTGGCAAAATAGCATTAACTGTGATCCCTAAGGTTCCTACTTCGTGTGCGGCAACTTTCACGAGTCCGTTTATCGCATGTTTGTTTGACGTGTAGTTAGACAGGGTAGCTTTAGCGAGTTTTCCTTCCATTGAAGACATCGCAATTATCCGTCCTGACTCCTGGGGAATCATATGACCTAAAGCTTTTCGCATGCCCCAGAAAGTGTGATTTAAATTTATATCCAACGCATGATTCCAAACCTCATCGGTCATCTCTGCCACAGGAGCGGCTCCCATAATGCCCCCTGCATTTAAAACAACAATGTCAAGTTTCCCGAAATGTTTAACTGTCTCATCGATAAGTGATTCAACTTCAGATTGATTAACCGCATCGCAGGCTATGAAATGAGCATTTTCTCCCGCATCCATTTCCACGAGAGCTTGCTCACCTTTTTCAGCACTTCTTCCACTTACTACGACTTTGGCACCCTCAGATAAATAAATTTCTGCTATTGCCCTACCGATACTTCTCGTACTCGCAGTTATTACCGCAACTTTTCCTTCTAACTTTCCCATCTTTGAATCTCCTCGTTTAGTAAGGCACCTGGCCGCCGTCGACATTAATAAGTGAACCGGAAATACCCGCTCCAGCATCTGACGCCAGCAAAACAGCTACAAGAGAAACGTCTTCAACTTCATTTAATCTTTTTATCGCTGAGGGGGCAGCCATCATGTCTAAGAATTCTTGAAATTCCATACCTAGCGCTTCGGCTGCAACGCGTCCATCACTATTCATAACATCTGTGAGAATTCCGCCAGGACATAATGCATTCACTGTTATTCCCATTGCTCCTACCTCATGAGCTACTACCTTAGTGAGACCATTAAGACCATGCTTAGTAGTCACATAATGAGAATTAGTAGGAATGACAGTTTTTCCATACATGGAAGAAATATTGATTATTCGACCCCATTCTTGTGGAATCATGTATTTTAAAGCTCGCCGCATACACCACATGGGGTGATTTAGATTCCAATTCAAAACAAAATTCCAAATCTCATCACTCATGTCTACTAATGGGGCTGCGTCGCCACCTCCACCAGCATTATTTACCATGATGTCGATTTTTCCAAAATGCTCAACTGTTTGGTCCACAAGGCTTTCACAAACAGCCTGCTCTGTTACATCACCAGAAATAAAATGTAAATTTTCTCCAGCACCTATTTCTGAAAGTGCTTGCTCCCCTTTTTCAGGACTTCTTCCATTTATTACGACTTGGGCGCCTTCTTCCAAAAATGCTTCCGCAATGGCTCTTCCAATTCCACGAGTTCCGCCAGTCACACAGGCAACCCGTCCGTCTAATTCTCCCATGGATACCCCTCTATATTTCTTTCTTCTTAAATGATAATAACGACTCAGTTGCCATGTGGTGCAAGCGGGTAATGACAAAACTAGTTGAATTTAAGACCCTTAAAATCTCCGTCGTTACGCCAGCCTTCCATCAGTTTAAAAAATTCAACTGACCCTCCACCATAAGGAGCCCCTTGACGGGCTTTTTCATTTAAATGACCCTCATTATTGTAATAACCAGGTGTGCATTCTGTACTTCCTGGTCCTGATCCGATTGGACCGCGCGCTTTTTCAACTATGGTTTTTACCCACTCATCTTCAGCTTCTTGCACAACATCTACCGTTAAGTAACCTTCATCAACTGTGTGTTTAATTATGCAAACAGTATTTGTTGCTGCCTCGTCTAAAAGGTGAGGAAAATTAACTGTGAAAGCACCCTGATTGGCGCCCAGCATGAAATAGTTTGGATACCCGCTGGTTTGCAATCCATGCAGAGTTGAAACTCCATGTTCATCCCATTTCTCTGTAAGAGTTCTACCATCAGCTCCCACCACTTGGCACCCAGCACGTCGTTCGTACCCAGTGCCTACTTCAAATCCAGTTGCGAAAATTATGCAATCAACTTCATATTCTTCCCCTGCTACGACCACGCCTCCAGAGGTAATTTTTTCGACTCCTAAACCACCTGTGTCAATAAGATCAACATTTTCTCTATTAAATGTAGGTAGATACTCATCGTCAAAGCATGGCCTCTTACAAAAAAGCGCGTACCAAGGTTTTAAAGCTTCTGCTATTTCAGGATCATCAACACTTTCCTCCACACGCTTTCTAATCGACTCCATTTTTTCAAAATTTGCCATCTCAAGAACTTCCAATAAGTCCATCTCGGGTTGCACCGCACCTCTTCTGTACATATCGGCGATATTGCCTATCAGGTCAGTCCAACAGTCATCAACTAAATCAACTTCTTGAGGTATCCCTGAAACTAAATTGTTGAAGTTCTCCATTCTCTCCTTATGCCAACCTGGTTCGAGAGATCCAGCCCACTCGGAGTCTGTAGGTCTGTTACCTCTAAAATCAACTGATGAAGGAGTTCGTTGAAAGACATACAAATGCTTAGAGGCTTTACCAAGGTGTGAAACACACTGAATAGCGGTGGCCCCTGTGCCGATGAGAGCCACACGTTTATCCGCTAAACCTGTTAAGTCATCATTCGGGGAACCGCCCGTATAGTCATAGTCCCAACGACTGGTATGGAACACGTGGCCCGCGAAGGTGTCTATACCTTCGATTCCGGGAAGCTTCAACTTGTGCAAAGGTCCTGAAGCCATGACTACAAATCGAGCTTTTATAGCATCACCTCTGTCAGTAACTACTATCCATCGACTCGTATTCGCATTCCATTGAATGCTTTTCACTTCTGTCTGAAAGCAAACGTCTTTATCTAGGTCAAAGCGATTAGCAATAGCACGAGCATGTTCTTGTATCTCAGTTGCAGACGCATATTTTTCAGAAGGAATTTTATCGACTTCTTCAAGAAGAGGTAGATAGATGTAGGATTCAACGTCACAACGGGCACCCGGGTATTGGTTCCAATACCAAGTTCCACCAAAATCAGCACCTTTCTCAATTAAAAGAACATCATCAATCCCAGCGTTCTTTAAACGCGCCCCTGCTATCAGGCCTCCAAAACCACCACCAATAACAACTACATCAACTTCGTTACTAAGTGGATCTCTTTCAATAATCTTTCCCCCACGGTTATCTATAGAAAAGTGAGAAAAGGTTCCAGTAGCTTCAAGATACTGTTCATTACCATCTGAACGAATACGTTTATCACGCTCCGCCTTATACCTTGTCCTTAAAGCATCTGGGTCAAAATCAATAGTTGTCTTAATTTCCGTCATCTGTTCCTAGCCATCGGCGACAAGTAAGCCTTAATTTGATTCTATTTGAGCGGACGACGAGATTTGAACTCGCGACCCTCACCTTGGCAAGGTGATGCTCTACCAGCTGAGCTACGTCCGCGTGGAAATCACCCTACCAATCAACAAAGCATTATGCGTTTTAGAGCCCTCGAAGATCTATAATCAGTTATTTTCTTCGACGTCTTCATATATGTCACTGGTTGTAGAAGTGACCCCTGCATCTTCGATTTTGCTGTGACCAGCTTCAACTACATTGGTTTCTTCCATAGCTAACTTTTTGGGTTTTGTATGCCACCAGTAACCTACAGTTCCTGCCACCACCAGTCCGGCAAGAATTCTTAGCGTGACTACGATCTGGTCTATTCTCTCCTCGGTTGTGTTCCCACTTTCATCTACCTCTGGAGGAATAGTCTCAATTGTCATATTCTGAGCTAAAGAAAAATCGATGTTTGGAACATACGAAAAAATAGAACAAAAAATAGCAGCTAGAAATATAATTCTTTTAAGCATCGTTATTCATGTCCTCAGGACAATCGTAGTACCTGTTTCGTAATGTAAGTTTCAATTGCAAAATGACATTTCTGCTACCCAGTACTTATTTTTGAAAGAAAACTTTCTAAATGAACTCCAATTTCTTTTACTGCTAAAAGAAAGCCGTCGTGGCCATCGGGGCTGTCAACTATGTGATAGTCGCATTCACCTCCGGCTCCTATCACCGCTTCTTTCATCTCTTTCTGCTGATAGGGAGGGTATAGAGCATCTGAAGAAATACTTAAAGTTATTACGGGCACTCGTGCGATCCTTTCCAGTGCACTTTTTAAACTTCCTCTATCTCTTGAAATGTCATGCAAGTCCATCGTCCTATTTAGAAGCAAGTAGCTATTAGCATCAAACCTTCTAGCTAACTTCTCGCCGTGATAATCGAGATAGGACTCGACTTGAAACCGGTCCCATAGACCATAGATAGATCGCGGATCAACTAAATCTCTTCCAAACCTGTCGGAGTAAACACTTTCACTTCTGTAGGTTGTCTGAGCCAGAGAACGAGCTATTGCAAGTCCCGCAGTGGGACCATCTCCTTGTTCAGCCTTATAATAATTGCCACCTCTGAACCTAGGGTCAAGCGAAAGAGCCGTTCTACCTATTGCACTCCAAGCGATCTGCTGTGCGCTTGCCTTTAACGTAGTAGCCAAAGGTGCTAAAGACGCAACTCGATCAGGAAACATGACCCCCCATTCGAGTACTTGCATGCCACCCATTGAACCGCCAACTACGCAATTCCATTTTTCAATACCTAAATGATCTGCAACATGCTTTTGGCATCTAACGATGTCACGAATTGTTATTACGGGAAAATCAGTTCCAAATGGTTCTCCAGTCTTCGGATTTATACTTGCGGGACCAGTGGAGCCTTGGCAACCTCCCAAAACATTTATACAAACTATAAAGTTTTTTTCAGTATCCAATGCGCAACCTGGACCAATAAGACCATTCCACCAACCGGGTGTGGAATGACTAGGTTCAATGTCGCCGTAGGCATGCGAATCCCCTGTCAGTGCGTGACAAACCAATATTGCATTATCTGCCCGTGGAGATAGTTCCCCCCAAGTCTCGTAAGCCATGCTTATGTAATCTAGAGTTTCTCCGCTCTCTAAAACGAATGGTTGCCCACTAACCACTTCCACAAAATTACGATTACCTACACCTTGATCTATAGACCATGCTCCAGAAGCGGGGATATCGTCGCTATAAGAACGAGGATGAAAAGGTAAACGAACAGACTTACGTCTGTCATTAATAAATCTTTTTATCCTCATTTTTCCTCCGCAAACAGACTCTCAATCGGAGCCGGCAGGGAAAAATAACCACCCGCCGGACACTTCATTGTCTCTTTAAGACCGCATCCTTACCTACTAGATAAGTGAGCACCTTGGGTGTCCATCCCAGGTTGCCGGACCCAAAATTGAGCCTCTCTTGATGTACTTACATTCTAAGAGGTGCATGAAAGCATCATGCACGGTCCCAGAGATTTTGCTGTATTCTTTGACTAATCTGCCTCTAAATCAGGGTTCCATACAATTAAATTTTTTAACCTTTCATCATTAGAGAACATCTCAACTATTGGCTGTTTAAGGCCAAGACGTCTCATAAGTTTTCGAATTTCAAGTTCCTGATCCCAGCAAATCAAACTCACCACTACCCCGCTCCCACCTGCTCTTGCTGTCCTGCCAGAACGGTGCAGATACGTTTTAGCGTCTGAAGCTGGATCGTAGTGGATTACTACTTCAACATCATCGACATGGATCCCCCTTGCTGCCACGTCAGTTGCAACTAATGTTCTTATTTTCCCTTTAGTGAAATCTTTTAAAGCTCTTTCACGCTGCGTTTGCCTCAGATCCCCATGTATGGCCGCCGCAGTTACATTTTCTTGTAAAAGTTTGGATGCTAACTTGTCTGCCCCCCAACGAGTTTTCGTAAAAACTATTGTTTTTTTAGAAGAATTTATTATCGCAGCAGCTACTTTTACCTGATCCATTTCATGGACGGCGATAAAACGGTGCTGCATTTCTGCAACCGTTACTTCACGTGAATCTACTTCATGCATTGCAGGGTCTTGCTGGTAACGACTTATCAAACCACTTACCATGCCATCTAGAGTTGCTGAAAATAACAAAGTTTGATGATCCACTTCCACCTGTCGCAGTATCCATTCAACTTGTGGCATAAATCCCATGTCTGCCATTCGATCAGCTTCATCAATAACAATTTTCTCAACACCTTTTACTGAGATATCGCCTCTTTCTAATAAATCGATTAAACGTCCTGGTGTTGCAACAACAAAATCAACCCCTCTCTTCAGGAAATCAATCTGTTTTTCTATAGGAGCGCCCCCATAAATAGCTTTTGTTCTTAGGCCTTTCTTCAAAGCTAAAGGTTCAAGCTCCTTACACACCTGAACAGCGAGCTCACGTGTTGGAACAAGAGCTAAGCCTGTCGGTTTTCCCGGTTTAGAAGCTGGTAATAGTTGCAGCAATGGCAAACCAAAAGCAATTGTTTTTCCTGACCCTGTTTTTGCCTTTCCGCAAACATCTCTTCCTTTCAAAATATCTGGAATAGTTATTTTCTGTATTTCAAAAGGCTCAGTTATACCTTGATGGCTTAACTCATCAACCAAGTCTTTTTCTATTCCTAATTCAGAAAATCCGACACTCATTGTTTCCTTACCTTTACAGTCCAATCTGGGAAAAAATTTTAATCTTGCTTAAAGTTTTTATTATCTAAAGCGATCATTCAGCTTTTTTTATTATCTAAAGCGATCATTCAGCTTGTTGTAGTTGAACCAACTGAAAAGGCTTAGTGAATCCCTCAACCATTACCTCTCCCAAATCAGTTTGAGTCAGATTCATTAGTGGCGAAACTAGTTCCTTCGGTGCTAAAACTTGACCAGGTCCAGCACTATCACATAGTCGCGAGGCCAGAATAACTTCTCTCCCCACGTGATCATCTCCTTCGATTAGCAGAACCCAGCCACCTGCTATTCCAGCTCTTACTGGTAGTTCAAAATCTGAGTCATTAATAAATGAGTTAATTTCAAGTACTGAATCAACAGTTTCTTCTGGTTCTACACCAACCAGCATCACGCCATCACCGAGCCACTTAGCTATTCTCACACCTCTTTTACTTGCAATGTTACGAACAGCATTACGGAACTGAACCAAAACGTCTACTGCCTGCTCATCTCCAGCTTTTTCATTAAAAGCGGTAAACCCTGAAAGATCTATAAAAGCAAAAGTTCTATCTATTCTTCGTAATACGAAATCAGTATCCACATAAAGACCGTACTTGCTAAAACCCCTCTGAGGGCTTCATTGAATCAATAGATCGTTTTCTACCGAAAAATACAACTAATAAACCTGAAAGGATTGCTATCAAACTCATCCAAATATTTACTCTGACTCCAAATATTAAGGAGGCATTATCGATTCTTAGTGCCTCTATCCAAAGCCTTCCTAACCCATATCCCAACATCCAAATTCCTATTAACCGACCTGGTTTCAAAAACCCAGCTCGATCGCATCTGACCAAAAGAAACGCTAATAATAAGTTCCAAACTGCCTCATAAAGAAAAGTCGGGTGAAAAGTCGAATCTGCTGTAAAATCGTTCGGCCTATGTTGATAATCTATTTCTAACGCCCAAGGCAATTCCGTAGGTTTCCCGAATAGTTCTTGATTAAACCAATTACCCCATCTACCTATCGCTTGTGCAACGGGTATTGAAGGAATTACAGCATCAAGAACTTCAGCAGTATTTATACCCCGCTTCTTAGCAATGGTTACTCCTACAATCACCCCGAGTATTAATCCGCCTGGTATCCCTAAACCTCCCTGCCAGATGGCAGGCGCATCTTCCCACCGACCCCTAAAGGAACGCCAATCAGTGATTACATGATAAAGACGTGCTCCGACAAGACCGAAGGGCACTGCCCAGATCATTATTTCAGAGATTTCTTCAGCTTCTCCACCTTTATTTTCCCAGCGTTTCTGACACCACCAGATTGCTACTAAAACTCCAAGAGCAATCATCAGTCCATAGGCACGCAGTTCAATTGGACCAATATGAAATGAGCTTGAAGAAGGGCTAGGTAGAGAAGCCAAATTAAAAATTAGAATAACTCCAATTAAATAGAGAAAAGTTCTTCAGAAACCGCAAATAAATCAGATGAACCTGCGGTAACAGCTCCGAGTTGAGCTCTGGTCAGAGGCAAAAGCTGCTCAGCATAAAAATTTGCTACAGTCATTTTGCTATTACGGAAATCCGAGTCCCCCACGTGCTCATTGCTTCTAGCCCCAATTGCCAAACGTGCCAAAAACCATCCACCAACCAACTGTCCTAACATCCGCAGATAAGGTGTAGCTCCAGAAATGGCTCCCACGGGGTCTTCAGTTCCTTTTTCAATAAGCCAATCGGTAGCCTCTTCAACAGCCTGCAAGCTGTCAGTAAGATTTAATTTAATAGTTTCAAATTCTTCCCCCTGCTGATTAAGGCTTCCAATAAATTCATTTATCTCGTCAAGAAGATCCCTGATGACTTTGCCTTCATTCATTCTTAATTTTCTTCCAACTAGATCAATCGCTTGAATACCATTCGTTCCTTCATAGATAGGTGAAATACGAGAATCTCTAAGATGTTGAGCTGCGCCTGTTTCCTCGATATACCCATAACCTCCATGAACTTGGATCCCTAGAGAAGTCATTTCAACACCTAAATCAGTGCACCAAGCCTTGGAAATAGGTGTCAACAACTCAGCCCTATCTGAAGCTAGTTGTCGTTCTTCACTTTCAGGGTGACTCTTGGCCAGATCCAGAGCTGCAGCATTTGCATACAAAATACATCTCATCGCATCCGTATAAGCTCTCATGGTCAATAGCATTCGTCTTACATCTGGATGTTCAATTATTAAAGATTGCTCGCCTGCTTCGGCCCCCATAGCTTTACCTTGGCGCCTGTCCAAAGCAAAAGAAGAAGCTTGCTGCAGTGCTCTCTCTGCTACTGCCAAACCTTCAACTCCAACACCCAAACGGGCATTATTCATCATTTTGAACATGTAGCGCATTCCTTGATGCTCTTCGCCTATCAAGTAGCCAATAGCTCCATCGCCCGCTTCACCGTAGGAGATCACACAAGTTGGACTGGCATGAAGACCTAACTTGTGTTCAAGAGATAAACAACGGTAGTCGTTACGTTCGCCTAGCGATCCATCATCCTGAACTAAATACTTTGGGACAATAAAGCAAGATATTCCCTTCGTCCCTGGTGGACTATCTGGGGTGCGAGCCAATACCAACTGGATGATATTTTCAACTAACTCATGCTCTCCAAAGGTTATAAAAATTTTAGTTCCAAAAATTCTGTAAGTTCCGTCTTCTTGAGGAACAGCCTTAGTGGTTAAAGCTCCAACATCAGAACCCGCTTGTGGCTCAGTCAAATTCATAGTTCCTGACCACTCACCAGCAACTAACTTTGGTAAAAAAACTTCTTTTTGAGCTTCATCTGAAAAAGTATGTAAACAATCAATTGCACCTGCTGTAAGCATGGGACCCATCGACCATGCCCTACTCGCTGTTGCCAACAATTCTGTCAAAACAGTGTGCATGGCTAATGGAAAACCGCCCCCTCCATAGTCAGGATCTTGTGCAATAGCCCCCCAACCGGAATCTATAAAGTGGTTCCAAGCGTCCCCAAATTCGTCTGGCATAGTAACTACACCATCCGACACAGAACATCCTTCTTGATCACCAATTTTATTAACAGGCGAGATAACTTCAGCTGCAAAACGTCCAAGCTCTTCAAGAACTCCGTCTATCGTTTCGACGTCCACATGTTCGTAACCAGGCAGGTCGCATAATCCACTTATATCACTAATCTCTTCTAGAACTAGCCTGATGTCGTTTAAAGGAGGTTTATATTCAGTCATATTTTCAGGTTAGCGAACTTGACGTAAGACCCGCTGTTCGCGCTAGCCGTTTACTGATTTAACTTCTTTATGTGAAGCATGTATAGGAACAACCTGACGATCTGGGCCCGAATCTCCGTCTAACCAGTGCTGACGACACCGAAGCTCATAAGTGACATCTTGGTCTTCCGGATCGTCAACTACGACAAGATCTCCATCGTAAACTTGTTCACCTTCAACTAGCCGCGCATTATGAGTAGCTCGTCGTCCACACCAACAACGCGCTTCAACTTGCACTTCAATCCTCTCGTCGGAAAGTTCCAGCAACCTTCTAGTCCCTTCAAACAATTCTCCTTGAAACGAAGTAAGAAGTCCAAAGGTGTAAACTTCCGCTCCAATCTCGTCAACTACACGAGCTAACTGTTCTATCTGATCAACCGAATAAAACTGCGCCTCATCGCAGATCATGTAATCAAGAGATCCATTGTTTTCTTTTTCTTTCAGAGCGAAGTCGTAAAGATTGAACTCTGGGGAGACTTGAACAGCATCCGCAGAGACCCCCAAAGCACTGGAAACTTTACCACCCGCTCTATCTAGCTGACTGCAGAGGATTCCAAACAACCCTCTGGAGGATAAATTATGATGGATTTGCAGAGCCAAGGTGCTTTTACCGGACCCCATGGTGCCGAAAGAAAATCTTAGAGATGCCATCAGACTAGCTCTCTGAAAGAACTTGAATCAATTAGACATATTTTCATTGCCATATTTATACCTAGTTTGTAGACCTAATTCGACGATAGTGCTTAAATAATTAACTAATCAATAAAATCTGCAACTTGTTTATTTTCGTTAAATAATTATTATTTCAGAATCAGAAAATCTAGACAATTCCGATACTGTCATTTGTATGAAGCAGATCTTTCCAGAAGAAATTGAAGTGGACCCAATAACTGTTTACAACAGTGATGTCAGAACACCTTTCAAAACGAGACCCTGGGTATTGCTAAATATGGTTAATTCTGTGGATGGCTTCGTTTCCTTTGAAGGTAGAGCAGGAGGATTAAGCGGGTTAGCGGATAAAAATATCTATCAAATAATCAGGGGACTTGCGGACATTATTCTGGTCGGGGCGGGTACCGTTCGATCCGAAAATTACAAGGCACCAAAAACACCCCAGGGCAGATTAGCTGAGTTTAGAGAATCCAGAGGACAAGAAAAACGTCCTAGAATAGCTGTTCTTTCTGGTGAGCTTAATCTAAATCCTGATATGGGCTTGTTCGCTGAACGTCATCCCGAAGACAAACCACCTCTCATTTATACAAAAAGTGAGTCACTCGAAGAAAATGCTTCCAAATTAGTGTCATCATCGGAGATTATCGATTTTCCAGAAAAAGAACTAACTGTTTCAAGGGTTGTCAGCGACCTCTTCAAACAAGATGGAAAAATTGTTGTTTGCGAAGGTGGTCCAAATCTGAATGCAAACTTGTTAGCTGCTGGTTTAATAGACGAATTCTGCCTAAGCGTTTCACCTAGGGCCGTCGGCGGAGAGGACCCTGCAGCATTTCTTAACAATCCAGTTAACTCTCCTGTCGAACTGACCGTGGATCGAATACTAATGGAAGAAGAATTTTTGTTTTGTCGTTACCTGACAATTAGAAATTAGATAAGGATTTATAACCCACTGTTAAGAACAATACGTTGCCCCGGTTGTAGTTGAGCCCCGCCCGTAACTTTTGAAAGTTCATCAACTGTATATCTTATGTCTGTACCTTCGGGATTAAATTTGTCAGCAATTTCCCAAAGAGTGTCGCCGGGTTGTACAACATATATAACTGGATTTCCAGCAGCTTCGACTACTGAACCCCCAGGAACACCGTGAATTCGGCCAATAATTTCATTAGCCATTAAAACACCTAAAAATACGACTAATCCGACCAGTGATAAAAAAGCTAGACGGCGACGTCGATAAACTTTTTGTGGCAATGCTCTAGAGGCAAAATTCTGTAGCTGAGGGTGAGTAATGTCGTAGGAGCTATAAATGACTGAAGTATTCATGTATACATCCTTTCAAAGGGGTGTGACATAGCTGTTTTATAAGGAAAAACACTCAAATACTTGACAAAGAACGTTTGTTCGGGGAACATATGTGCGTCGTACAAGTGTTCGATCATGGTATAATGATATCGAACGTTTGTTCGATTGCAACTAAAAAAGGTTTTTTTATTATGAACGAAAATTCTCTAACAGAGCGCCAAGTCCAAATACTAGAATTCATCGATAGCGAGTCTAGGAAACGAGGGTTTCCACCTTCCGTTCGAGAAATATGTAAAGCTGTAGGCCTGACATCCCCTTCAACGGTGCACGCTCATCTTTCCAGTCTTCAAAAATTGGGCTATCTGCGTCGTTCTGACCCTGGTAAGCCTCGTGCTATAGAGGTGTGTTTTGATCCAATAAGCGGAGTTGCCGTTGATCGAGGGGCCGTCCAACATGTTCCTCTTGTCGGCGATGTTGCGGCAGGAGTTACAGTTTTTCGACAAGAAAATATTGAAGAGTCTCTTCCTCTTCCTGCCGAATTTACTGGCGAAGGGAACCTCTTTATGCTCAGGGTTAAAGGTGACTCGATGACAGGTGACGGAATACTTGATAATGACTACGTGGTCGTAAAGTCTGAAACTTCTTCAAGTTCTGCAGATGAACTTCTCGTCGTTGAACTACCTGAGGCCGATGGAACCGTGGGTGTTAAGCGGCTTAAGCGACAAGGGAATAAAGCCATAATCTGCTCATCAAATCCAGACTTTGAAGACATCCATTACAAAGTAGATGAAGTAAAAATTATCGGCAAAGTCGTAACTGTTCTACGAAAGATATAAAGCTTCTTTAGCTAGTTTCCTTCCAGGACTCTTTTAATTGTCTGAAAAGCAACTTCTAAATTCTCACGCTCCACCCTCTCTCCAGCTGTGTGAGCCAGTGTCGCATCACCTGGACCAAAGTTGATCGCTGGAATTCCTTGCTCAGAGAAAAAAGCTACATCTGTCCATCCTAATTTTGCACGAGTTTCAATACCCTCACCTATAGAAGCAAGCAAAGAGTGTCCCATGCCGGGTAAGGCCGCTGGTGCCATGTCTATTAACTCGACTGAGTCCCCATCTTCCATGTACGGCATAAAAAATTCTCTTACATGATTTTCAGCTTCCTCAGAGTTTCGATCTGGTGCATGTCGATGGTTCACTAGCAGCGTTGCAGCATCAGGTATCACATTGCCCGCCACTCCCCCTTCGACACCAACCGCTTGTAATGCCTCACGAAACTGGCAGCCATCTATCACAGGCTCCCTGTATTGATACTTTTCTAAAGCACCAAGCACACTACTTAAACGGTGAACAGCATTTCGGCCCATCCATGGACGTGCAGAGTGTGCTCGTTCACCTTTAAATGTCAATAAGAATCTCATTGTCCCTTGGCAACCTGCTTCGATCAAAGCACTTGTCGGCTCTCCTAAAACTGCTGCATCCCCACTTAATAAGTCAGGCGCTTCAGTAAAAATTTCTTTCAAACCATTATGCTCGCGCGCTACTTCTTCACGAGCATAAAAAACCCACGTCGTATCTACTTCATAATCCGTTGCAGACTGAGCAAGCTCTAGCATTACTGCAATGCCGCCTTTCATATCTGCACTTCCAAGACCCCAGCATGTGTCATTCACAATCTTCGCCCCTGATTCTGTGTCGCCGGGTACCGTGTCAGTGTGACCTGCCAAAATCAGTCTTTGCCCTTTATTTAAGCTTGTTCTAGCTATCAAATTGTCTCCAACACGATCAATTGACAAATGAGGAACTGCGCTTAATTCTTTTTCGATCACTGAAACAAGCGGGCCTTCTTCAAAGCTAACAGATGGAATATCAACTAGTTCTGCAGTTAACTCCAATAGATCACGCATAACTGTAGTGTCCAGTTTTCAAGTCGTTACTCCATGTGTGCGTAATACTTCATTCAGGGCCGACTTGTCGTGTCGCTCTCCTGGTTCCAAATACCGGACAACCAAAACGCATGGCAATCCAAAACTTCCTCCGGTAAATTGCCTCTCCCTACTAGCCTGAACGGCTACGCACCATGACGGCACAATTCCTCTACTCAACTCTTCGCCAGATTCAGCATCAATAACAGGTATTGAACCAGTTAAAACTGCTCCAGCTCCAAGAACCGAGCCTTCGCCCACAGAAGCGCCCTCGGCCACTATGCACCTGCTTCCAATAAGACACTCATCTCCTATAAAGACTGGAACAGCATTAGGGGGTTCCAAAACACCACCGATACCAACTCCGCCTGATAAGTGAACGTTCTTTCCTATCTGAGCGCAGGAGCCAACAGTCGCCCAAGTGTCAACCATAGTATTTTCACCTACGTAGGCTCCGATATTCACATAGCTAGGCATCATCACAACGCCGGGAGCCTGATAACTACCCCATCGAGCAGATGCTCCAGGAACAACTCTCACTTTGCTCTCAGAGTAGTTTTTCTTTAGAGGTATTTTGTCAACAAATTCAAAGGGTCCTACTTCTTGTATTGACATTTCAGATTGACGAAAAAGTAACAAAATTGCCAATTTCAACCATTCATTTACTTGTACGCCATTTTCACTGTCGTATTCAGCTACTCGCTCTTCACCCGTGTCTAGCAAGTTTATAGCCTCATGAATTAGAGAATTGACTTCCGAATCTTCGGTCGTTAGTTGGTCTCTTCTCTCCCATATGTTTTCTATTTCTTTGGCTAAATCAGTCATACCTGAGATTACCTCTTATTCCTTAATTCGAAAGCAAGTTTTTAACTAAACTAGCTCTTTGTCCCAACAACTCAATCCGATCGTCAGTGGCAACCGCAGCAACTCTTATATACCCCTTACCTCCTTCACCAAAAAACTCACCCGGGGTGACAACCATGCCTAGGTTCTTGGCCAATTTTTTAACTAGTCGCCACTCACCGCCGGATGCGGCTATCCAGAGGTAGAAGGATCCTTCTGGCATTGTCGTTTCGATCCCAAGGGATTCAAAAATAGTAATTAACTTAGAGAGTCTCCCTGAGTACAACCGCCTCTGTTCATCTACATGCTGTTGGTCAGTCAAAGCGGCTATTCCCGCATTCTGTGCTGGCCCCGAAAGCATGAATCCTTGATGTTTCCTGACTTCACGCAAATAACTGACTATTTCTGCATCTCCAGCGTAAAACCCAACTCTCATACCAGCCAGATTTGATCTTTTAGAAAGAGAATGAATGGCTAGTACACCTTCTTTACTATTTTGAAGAACGGACTTTGGAGAAGTGGACCATGTGTATTCCACATAGCATTCATCTGACAGAATTGTTACTCCATTTGCCACACCCCAATCAGCAATCTCACTTAAATCTTCGATTGCACCTGCGGGGTTACCGGGACTGTTAACCCACAGGCAAATGGCTCGCTTAATATCTTTTTTATCAATTCTTGAAAGATCAATTCTCCAATCCTTATCAACTGGAACTGCAACCGAGCGACAATTAGCCAATTGCGCCCCCATCGAATAAGACGGGTATGAAACCGCTGGATACAAAACAGTGTCCTTATCGGGATCTCTCAATTTAAGAACTGTAGGCAACCCTGTAACAATCTCCTTAGTTCCGATACAGGCCCCTATTGAGGTTTCAGGGATGTCCACTCCAAGGCATCGGTTCAGCCACCCGGAAGCTGCCTTCAAAAAATCATCACTTCCGACCGAGGAAGGGTAAGGACGTGCCGAACTAAGGCTCGTTTCAGAGACAATAGCTCTTCGAACGACTTCAGGTACTGGGTCACAGGGTGTACCTATAGAGAGATCTACAGCTCCACCCGGTAAAGATCCAGCCAAGGCTCTGAACTCATCAAGCTGTTCGTAAGGGTAAGGAGGCGGAAGGAATTTTTTTATCATTGCATCAATTCAAACTCTGAGGAATCAAACTTGACCTGGAATTGTCCGAGCCTACCGACTGAGCTCTTGTCAGCTCTCAATTCAATCAGCCAATTAGATTCCTCTAGAACCTCTTTCGTAACAAAGCCTTCACGATGCGCCATTGCTCTGATATCACCCCGTTCAAAAGGTACTTTTAACGTAATCGTTTCTTCTGATTTTCTGAGTGAAGAGGCTAATTTATTCAATAACTCTTCGATGCCTTCACCTGTTACAGCAGAAACCGCCACGCAATTTTCATCTCGTTTGAAAAGTTTCTTATCTACACCATTCGATTTATCTATTTTGTTGAAAACCATCAACTCAGGAACTTCAGAAGCACCTATTGCCTCTAATACTTGTCGCACTGCTTCTATGCAGCCTTCTGGATCTGGATCTGAAGCATCAATGACGTGAATCAGCAAATCTGCATCGACTACCACGTCTAAAGTAGCTTTGAACGCTTCTACTAGTTGATGAGGTAATTTACGCACGAATCCAACTGTGTCTGTAACGTAGACTGCTTCCCCGCCAGGTAGTTGCATTCTGCGAGTTGTGGTATCAAGAGTTGCGAACAGTCGATCTTCAACTAGCACTCTTGCGTCTGTAAGCCTGTTAAGAAGTGTGGATTTTCCAGCATTCGTATAACCAACTATTGCTACCGACCTATTGCTTGTCTTGGATCTAGCTTTCGACTGAGTCGATCGATGTCTTCGCAACTTATTCAGATCTTGTTCAAGTCGTTGAATCCGACGCATAAGTCTTCTTCGATCAACCTCTAGCTGTGTCTCTCCTGGTCCTCTAGTTCCAATTCCTCCTGCTTGCTGGCTGAAAGTACGGCCTGACTTTCTGAGCCTTGGTAAACGGTACCGGAGTTGCGCAAGTTCTACTTGAGCTTTACCTTCAAGACTGCTTGCGTTCTGGGCAAAAATATCAAGAATTACCGCTGTTCGGTCAAGAGCGGAACGTTTAAGTATTCCTTCCAAGTTACTTTGCTGAGCAGGAGTTAATTCGTTGTCGAAAACTACCGTATCGGCATCATACTCTTCCGAAATAGAACGGATTTCATTAGCTTTACCACTTCCTACAAAAGTGGCTTTATCCGGTACTTGCCTATTCTGGACTATGACAGCAACAGCATCAGCCCCTGCTGTATCAACAAGCCTTTCAAGTTCTTCAAGGGAGGACTCTGTAATTTCCTTATCAATGCCTTCTAGAGAAACCCCAGCCAATACGATACGTTCACGAAATGAGCGGTCAATCAGCCCACGCTCTTCACCTGCGAACTCACCAAATCCACCCCTGTGAGTTTCTTCCACTTCAGATTTATCGCCGTTAAAAGAATTACCCATCATCCACCTGATGTCTATCCATGAAAACAGATGGGCCTGATAGTTCTACCCAAGGATGGGAAAATGAAAAGGGGCTGGATGTAAGCATGTTGACAAGTACACTTCCTCCGGGCATGTGAACATTTACATTGAAAGTGTATTGTGAAGCCTGCTTTTCAATCATTCCCCACGCTAAAGCGACAGCAGCCGACGCGCACGCTCCTGTTCCGCAGGCTTCAGTAAGCCCAACCCCGCGCTCCCATGTCTGCATTCTGATATTAGAGGCATCTTTTACTTTCATCAGGTGCACATTCAACTCTGCAAATTTTTCATCTAGCAAGAACGCAAATTGTTCTAATTCGATTGCATCTAATAACTCATCCATCACTACAACTAGGTGTGGATTACCTATATCCACACATCCTGGTATTACGAGAGATTTTTTTTCTTTCAAGACTTTACTTAAATCAATATCAGGCAAATCTCTCGTTACCCTTGCTTCTCCGATTTCAGCTGTTGCTGAAATTTCGTTTTCATTCCGTACTTTTTCAATTTTTATCTTTCTTAATCCGACATCTGTTTCAACATGAAAAGTCTCATCTTCAAGTCTTGAAGTCATAGATAGAGCCTGAGCAAAGCATCTGAGACCATTGCCACTAAGTTCCGCCCGCCCCCCGTCTTTATTGAAAAGATTAAATCGGTTCACTGCATTAGAATTTTCGGAGGGAGGTGTGCCGATTATCAAACCATCGGCACCAATCCCCTTCTCAGGATCACAATATTTTTGGGCTAGCTCACCTGGATTTTTTGGCAACTCTTCTAAAAGAGCAATCAAAAAAACATTTCCAAGCCCGTGGTGTCTAGTTAATTCCATTTGAATAGTTTCACAGATAATCAGGAACTTTTACGAATTCATTTGAAGTATTTCGTCCTATCAAATCAAATACTTTAATTACTTCTTCTAATAGCTCAAAGGGATCTTTTTGCAGTTCCATCCATTGAATTCTTGGATCTCTTCTGAACCACTTTTCCTGTCGTCTAGCGAAACGCCGTGTCGATGCAATAGCAGATTCAATCGCTTCCTCAAGAGTATTTTCACCCTCTATATAAGAAATTATTTGTTTATAACCAAGTGCTTGGGAAGCAGTTTTAGAAAGCTCTCTCCCATCAGATACTAAATTTTTTACCTCTTCAACAAACCCATCTTCGATTTGTCTTTTATACCTCTCAGCTATGCGGAGGTCATTTAAATCTCTTGGCATTCTTATACCAATTTCTGTGAACGGAGAAGGAGGATACACGTCCAGACCGGGACCAAAAGAAGAAAACGGACGACCGGTTCCCAACGTAACTTCAAGTGCTCTTACAATACGCCTACGATTCCCAGGCTCGATCTTTTCTGATGCTAGTGGATCTAAATCTTTAAGTCTTCTATACAAAAAAGCTGTTTCAGGTATCAATTCTATTTCATCTCGAATACTTAAGAATCTGGGAGGGACTTGCAATCTGTCAACTACTGCACGAACATGCAGCCCCGTTCCTCCGACAAGAACTGCTCTATTACCTCTGTTGGTGATTTCCTCCAAAGCTTTTTCGACAGCTGACTGAAAAAGAGGAAGTGCAAATTCGTCTGAAGGATCAACAATATTAATTAAGTGATGAGGTACCTCTTCTTGTTCCGCAACGGTGGGAGTTGCAGTGCCTATATCCATTCCTCTATAAATTGCCATAGAGTCAATCGAAATTATTTCGACATTTGAACGACGTCTCGCTAATTCAATAGCTAAGGAAGATTTCCCGGAAGCTGTACTCCCTACTATGACCAAATTTCCGTTAAGAGGTAGTTCAGCATTTTTTTCAGACACTTTGCTCTGCCATTACAGGAATACGTTTGCGATGCTTGGGAGTAGCAACTATCTCTAGCAATTCGCCAAGAAGGTAGTGGGAAGGGGCTTCTGTGACTTGGACTCGGGCATAAGTTCCAGCACGGAGAGATTCTTCGAATTTCAAATGAAGAATTTTATTCTGCCTTGTTCTAGTTTTTATGAGATCTGTTCCTTTTTTTGAACGACCTTCAACTAGAACTTCTTCTACTCTCCCCACACGCTCTTTGTGTTTCAGCAATGAAGATCGCGTAACAACGTTCCGTAAAGTTTCATACCGCCGCACAGCTGTAACGTGGTCAACGAATTCCGATTCCATTTCTGCTGCCTTTGTTCCGGGTCGTGATGAAAAAATGTAGGTATATGCGGCATCAAATTGAGCTTCAGCTGCAACTTGAAGAGTCTCATCAAAATCTTTTTCGCTTTCACCAGGAAAACCAACAATCAAATCTGTGGTTACTGCTAAGTCCTTGATACCACTACGTGCTTGTTTAAGTTTATGCAAGAAGCGTTCACTGCTATAGCCACGATGCATTGCTGACAAAATCGAATCACTTCCAGACTGCAATGGAAGATGCAAATGCTCACAAACACTTTTTGTTTCAGACATTGCTGCAACTATCTCTAAAGTCAGATCTTTTGGATGGGGGCTAATAAAACGAACTCTTTCAATTCCTTCGATTAAGCCAACGCTTTTCAGCAAGTCAGCAAAAAGTGGTTTAATTTTTCGCCTATCAGCCTCTAACCAAAGATCTCCAACTTGAAAAACATCAGTCTCGCAAGGGTCATCTGATTTTAATTTTTTAGTCAAATCACGGCCATAAGAATTGACATTTTGACCCAACAGAGTTATTTCTGTTACTCCTTGATCAGCAAAATTTCTTACTTCATTCAAGAGTTGTCCAAATGGTCTACTTATTTCGCGTCCACGAACCGAAGGAACTATGCAATACGTGCAAGTATTATCACAGCCAATCTGAATCGTGACCCAAGCGCGATGATCTACTTCTCTTCTAACGGGAAGCGCAGATGGAAAGGCTTGGTTATCCTCTTCAACTATTTCTTCAAGAATTTCTATAATGGGTCCTTGAGTTTGTGATTTTTTTAATAGTTTTACGGCATTTTGAACATTGTGAGTTCCAAACACTACGTCAACGTGTTTCGCTCGTTTCTGGATCAATTCCCTGTCTTTTTGAGCTAGGCATCCAGCAACTGCTATCTGCAGATCAGGCTTTTCAGCTTTTAGAGTTTTTAAATTGCCCAAAGCACCATAAAGACGATTATCAGCATTTTCCCTTATGCAACAAGTGTTAAGAACAATAACGTCTGCTTCCTCTTCTGATACAGCAGGGACCAATCCGTCTGCCTCTAGCAGACCGGATATGCGTTCACTGTCATGTTCGTTCATCTGGCACCCGTAGGTGCGCACCGCGTACTTTCGGCGCTCCATATATTCAGGCTAGGTCAAGTTGGCAAGACTTACTAAAAGTCATTCATTTTAATAAATATAAAGCTTTATTCTTCTAACTCGATTGGAAGGTCGTCGGTTTCTGTAAATTCATCAACTAACTCAGTTTCTTCTTTAATGGCTTCTTCTTTAATGGCTTCTACCGGTTCATCAGCATCTGGCATAGCCTCACGCCAAACTCTGTCAGTAATTTCCATCATTACTTCTGGATTTTCCGTAAGGAAACGTTTTGCATTTTCTCGTCCTTGACCTAGTTGCTCACCCTCATAGGTGTACCAAGCACCTGACTTCTTGACTATGTCAAGATCAGCTCCAAGGTCAATGACTGAACCTTCTCGGCTTATTCCTGCGCCATACATGATGTCAAACTCTGCTTGACGGAAAGGAGGCGCACATTTATTCTTGACTACTTTTACTCGAGTTCGATTGCCCACAATTTCGTTACCGTCCTTAATCGCTTCAATTCGTCTTATATCAAGTCGAACTGATGAATAGAACTTCAACGCACGGCCACCAGGAGTTGTTTCTGGGGATCCAAACATTACACCAATTTTTTCTCGTAATTGATTTATGAAAATGCATATTGTCTTCGACTTATTTAAATTCGAGGTCAATTTTCTAAGAGCCTGCGACATCAAACGAGCCTGTAGGCCCACATGTGTATCACCCATGTCGCCCTCTATCTCAGCTCTGGGCGTCAATGCTGCCACAGAATCAATTACAACCACATCAAGAGCACCTGAACGTATAAGCATGTCCGCGATTTCAAGCGCTTGTTCACCCGTGTCCGGTTGTGAAATTAATAATTCATCTACATCAACGCCAATAGCTTTTGCATAAACCGGGTCCATTGCATGTTCTGCATCTATATAGGCGCAGATCCCACCATTTCTTTGTGCTTCCGCCACAACATGAGTAGCTAATGTGGTTTTTCCAGAACCTTCCGGGCCAAATATTTCAGCTATTCGACCTCTCGGCATTCCGCCTATTCCAAGAGCCAGGTCAAGGGCCAAAGCACCTGTAGGGACACTCTCCATAGACATGGAACCTTTATCACCCATT
>MDTB01167374.1_pt1 | contig 38000 bp, 42 predicted proteins | sample 811161 | NCBI WGS metagenome assembly MDTB01 (sample SAMN05326650, study PRJNA326480) | marine metagenome | isolation source: seawater | place: Mediterranean Sea | collected 2009 | reverse complement strand
CCTGAGTGATTTGTTTTAATTCCGCAAAACCAATGGAACGAGCTGCTAACACAATCGCGCCGCACGCCCCAACGCCCGCTGCTTCTGTTGGTGTCGCTATCCCCAAAAGGATTGACCCTAGAACTGCGAGAATCAATAGAAGAGGTGGGGAGATACTAGTTACTAGCTGAAAAATACTCTCACCTTCAGTAGGCACAGCGGGTGCCCTTGAGGGCTTTACTAACGCAGTAAGCAGTACATAAGCAGAATAAAGGCATACAAGAATTAGCCCTGGTATTAATGCTCCCGCGAATAAGTCTCCGACCGATACCGTCTTTGGATTAAATATTCCTTGACCTAGCTGCGCCTGTTGGTAAGCATTGGCCAAGACATCACCAAGTAAAACAAGAGCAATTGATGGCGGGATAATCTGACCAAGCGTTCCAGTGGCGCAGATGGTTCCAGCAGCAAAAGAAGGATCATATTTTGCCTTGAGCATCGATGGTAGTGACATTAGCCCCATTGTTACAACTGTAGCACCAACAATACCGGTGCTTGCTGCCATTAACATTCCAACTATGGTAACGGAAAAACCTAAACCACCGGGTAAGGAGCCAAAAAGATTACTGATAGATTCAAGCAGTTTTTCAGCGATCTTCGACTTTTCCAAAATCGTCCCCATTAAAATAAATAAAGGTACAGCAATTAAAGTTTGATTAGAGATTATTCCGAACAGTCTATTTGGAGATGCATTTAAAAAGGCGATCTCGAAAGTTCCCGTAATAACTCCGACAAATGCTGACAATAGGGCGGTGCCAGCTAACGTTAATGCCACAGGATAGCCAAGCAGCAGCAAGAGAAAGACGACACCAACCATTATTAAGGGGGTATATCCGATCATACCTTATCCTCATGTGATGTCTTGCCTACCAAAATAACCCAGTTCCTAAGTAACTCCGCGATACCTTGTAAAAACAATAATATTGCCATTGCAGGAATCAGAGTCTTGATTACGAAGACACCAGGAAGTCCTCCTGGCATAGCTGAGGTTTCATGCACCGACCATGAGAAAGCGACATAATCAAGGCTGCTCAGAAATAGGAACATAGCCACGGGCAAAAGGAAAACTAATGTACCAAAAGTGTCAACACAGGCTTTCCCCTTAGTGCTTAATTTCTGATGGAATATATCCACCCGCACGTGGCCCTGATGCTTAAGTGTATAAGGGATACCAAGCATGAAAACAATACCATGCATATACATCACAGCTTCTTGCATCGCAATTGAGCCTATATTGAGGGCATACCTTGCCACAACAATGCAACAGGTCATAAAAAGCATTGCCAAGGTTAGCCAAGCAATCAAGCTACCTATCCACTCGGAGATGTTATCGATCGTAGTAATGGTTTTTTGGATTAGGTTACTCCTTCAGTGTAGAAAAATAGATCGAGAACGACAGAGAGGAAAAGTATCAGGCCAAGCCAGTGATTAACTAAGAAGGCTCGAAGACAGCGATCTCGTTTTCGATCTTTTATTAGAAATTGTTGATACGAAAGAATCATTATCGCAACTAAAATGCCGATCATAAATGGCCAGTGTAAGTTAGCGGTTTTCCAAATAAGCAACAATGAACCTATAAAGCCGAGCTGCAGTATACCAATTATAAATTTATCGAGGTCGCCAAAAAGGATGGCAGAAGATTTGAGACCTATCTTCAGATCATCATCCCTATCCACCATTGCATACTCTGTATCATAGCTAACTATCCAAATAAGATTTGCAATAAAAAGTAAGCCAGTCAGTTTGTTTACGTCATTATTTACCGCGGTAAATGCCATCGGAATTCCAAAGGAAAAGGCTATTCCCAAGATGACTTGAGGCATATAGGTATAACGTTTCATGTAAGGGTAGATTCCCGCTATGGTAGCCCCCAAGAACGCAAGTAATACGGTGCTCAAATTAGTAGTGGCAACCAGGAGTAAAGCTAATAGACATATTAGACTCATGAAAATCAAGGCTTCGGAAACTTTTATATCTCCGCTCGGGATGGGTCTATCCATAGTACGCTTTACTAACCCATCAAATTTACGATCGGCAATGTCATTGACTACGCATCCTGCAGATCTTGTAAGAAACGTGCCTAAAGTAAACACGAGGAAGAGGTGCCAGCCAGGCCATCCCAAGGAGGCTAACCAAAGTGCAGATAATGTCGGCCAAAGCAATAAGTAGCTTCCGACAGGCTTATCTAGGCGTGCTAGGCGTACAAAGTGAAAGTAACGCGAGGTTGCCATTTCCTTTACTAACGACTTCCGTTCAAATCGCGCCATTCTGTCGCGCTCGTTGGAAATGAGTTAGTATACGTTGCTGAATTCAGCCTTCAATCAGAAGTTTGATACTTTATGGGATGAGGTAAACCATGAAAAAGTGGCAATGTATCGTGTGCGGTTTTATCTATGACGAAGCAATGGGACTTGAGTCAGAGGGCATTGCTGCGGGAACGAGATGGGAGGATATCCCGGACGATTGGTGTTGCCCTGAGTGTGGTGTTTCTAAAGAAGATTTTGATATGGTAGAGGTAGCCTGACCAGTGAACAGAACGAAGCTGACTAGAAATATCCTAATTGGGATGGTTTTAGGTCTTTTCGTTGGGTCATTTTTTCATTGGATTAGGGTAGAAGATGGCTTGGTTACAAATTTTCTAGTCGATGGGGTGTTTGATTTTGGTGGTCAGATATTCATTGCGAGTTTGAAACTGCTTGTTGTGCCACTGGTTTTTTTCTCGCTTGTATGCGGTGCTAGCAACCTCTCAGATGGATCTAGTATGGGGAGAATTGGATTAAAGACCCTAGCCCTTTACATGTTCACGACGGCAATTGCCATTACGTTAGCGTTAACTGTGGCCACTACCGTTAATCCTGGCTTAGGTATCGACCTTTTTACCTCAACTGAATTTGTTGCAAAAGAAGCCCCCTCTCTAAAGCACGTATTAATAAATATCTTTCCTACCAATCCCCTGAAATCGATGGTCGATGGGAATATGCTACAGGTTATAGTATTCGCGATCCTAGTGGGAGTGGCCATAAGCCGTTGTGGTGATATTGGTATCCGTGTTCGTGCATCTCTACAGGATTGGAATGAAGTTATCATGCGACTAATTTTGATGATGATGATGGTCGCTCCTGTCGGTGTTTTCTGTCTTATGGTCACTCTGTTTGCCAACATGGGCTTAAGCGCAATCGCTGACTTGATTAAATACTTTCTGACGGTAATTCTCGTCTTATTCCTGCACTTTTCACTGACTTACAGTATTCTTGTAAGAGTACTCGCAGGATTGAACCCTATTACTTTTTACAGACGGTTTTCTCCAGTTATGGCCTATGCTTTTAGTACATCATCGAGCAATGCTACTTTACCCATTACTCTTGAAGCAGTGCAGCATCGAATTGGTGTAAAAAATGAAGTCGCCTCTTTTACGGTCCCGCTTGGTGCAACTATAAACATGGATGGCACTGCGATAATGCAGGGTGTAGCAACTGTCTTTATAGCTCAAGCTTATAATATTGATATCTCGTTGACCGGGTATCTAATGGTGATCTTAACTGCAACGTTAGCGTCGATTGGAACAGCCGGGGTGCCAGGTGTCGGGCTTATTACGCTCGCTCTGGTCCTTCAGCAAGTTGGTCTGCCTGTTGAAGGTATCGCTCTTATTATTGGTGTTGATCGTTTGCTGGATATGATTCGAACAGCCATAAATGTAACGGGTGATGCAGCTGTTTCAACAATCGTGGGTCGCACAGAAGGCAAATTTGACGAGGCAATTTTTTCGGATCAACGCGTTTAAAAACTATACTTGACTTACCTCCTCGGGCATCTCGGTCCATCGTTTAATAAGCATATCTATATTCGAGTCCTCGGTCCTAAGCAATTGCTCTGACTTCGCTTTTACCCTTGGAAGCAAATCACCGTCCCGAGTTAAGTCAGCTATCTTAAACTGGATAGCGCCTGATTGTTTGCTTCCAAGTAGTTCGCCAGGACCACGTATCCTTAAGTCCTCTTCTGCGATAAAAAATCCATCATTACTATTCCGTATAACTTCAAGTCTACGTTTGCTTAGTTCTCCAAGAGGCGAATGGTATAAAAGTACACAGTGGCTTTCAGTGAGACCACGCCCAACTCTGCCTCGGAGTTGATGCAGTTGAGCCAACCCCAAGCGTTCAGAGTTTTCTATGACCATCAATGACGCGTTGGGTACATCTACTCCAACTTCAATGACTGTTGTTGCCACTAGAAGATCAACCTGACCTTGCTTAAACCTAGACATAACCTTCTCCTTCTCTGCCGGTTTCATACGCCCATGGATGAGGCTTATCGAAAGTTTTGGGAGAATGTCAGTCAATTCTTTTAATGTTTCCTCGGCTGCCTTACTCTCCAAAACATCAGAATCTTCAATGAGAGTGCAAACCCAATAGGCTTGAGCGCCTTCAGTACAAAGAGCGTGTACACGCTCGATAACCTCGGCTCTTCGGGTATCCGCTAGTACGGTAGTCTTAACCTTAGTCCTACCGGGAGGGAGTTCGTCAATTACTGATACATCCATATCGGCATATAAAGTCATCGTTAGGGTACGAGGGATTGGGGTCGCTGTCATGATTAGTTGGTGCGGATTGATACTTGAAACGATCCCTTTTTGTTTCATAGCGAGTCGCTGGTGGACGCCAAATCGATGTTGTTCATCGATTATTACTAATCCTAATTTTTGAAATACAACATCTTTTTGAAATAGGGCATGGGTACCAATAATTATCTGTGCGTCACCACGCTTTATTTTCTGAAGTTCTTTTTCCCGAACTATCCCTTTACTCTTACCTGACAGCCATGCGGTTTCTATTCCTAACGGTGCTAGCCATTCGTTAAAAGTTGCTAGATGTTGTTCTGCCAGGATTTCAGTTGGTGCCATCAAGGCGGTTTGGAGCCCATTTTCATAAGCTTGAACCGCTGCTACTGCCGCGATGACGGTTTTCCCAGAACCAACGTCTCCTTGTAATAAACGTAACATTGGAGTGTCTCGAGACAAATCTCTACTGATTACTAGGAGTACCCGTTTCTGTGAGCTGGTGAGCTCAAAGCCAAGGTTCGCAACTAACTTTGCACATGTATTATTTGGAGCGTCAAGTTTCATCGCTGTTTGTTTATTGACCTGATCTCGTAGAAAGCAGAGGCTGGTGCGGTGCGCTACTAGCTCTTCAAAGGCTAGTCTTTTCTGTACCGGATGGCTTCCTTCTACGAGAGAGGAAATGTCTGCATTAACAGGTGGTTGATGAACTAATTGGAGTGCTTCATTAATCGGTATCTCTTCATTTATAAGTTCAACTAAAGGGTTGGTTTTTAGGATGGTCAGTACCTGTTCTATTAATCCTCGATAGCGCCCCTGGCTGACCCCTTCTGTAGTTGGATAAACTGGAGTAAGCGTATTTGGTAATGCCTTATCTGCTTCTAACCTTTCATACTCTGGATGATATATCTCTAGTCCTGAAGCGCCTCTTCTAACCTCTCCAAAAACGCGGATAGCCTCTAAGGCCTTTAAATTATTCAATTGTGTTTTTGAAAAATGAAAGAAGCGAAGCCCAATTTTTCCAGTGCTATCCTCAAGATATGCGAGAAGGCTGCGGCGCCTTCCATAGGTAACTCCGGCAGCAATGATCTTGCCTTCCAGGACAGCGTGTATCCCAGCTTTTATATTAATAATTGAGGTGACGTGGGTTCTATCTTCGTAGCGAAGTGGCAAATGAAAGAGAATATCTTGCAGGTTACGAATACCAAGTCGTGAAAGCTTCTCTGAAATCGATGGCCCAACACCCTTTAATTCGCGTACTGGTTTATTTACCAGCATTATCAAAGTTCCATTATGGCATCAATTTCGATATCTGCTTGCTTTGGAAGTGCTAAAACTTGCACGAGTGAGCGTGCCGGGTAGGGCTCCTCTAGGAAGTTTTGCATTATGCGATTTACCGTATTGAAATCCTCAATGTTAGTCATGAAAACAGTAAATTTAACCACTGAATTAAGCGAGCCACCGGCCTTTCGGCAAATGGCATTGAGATTTTTCATTACCTGAGTAATTTGTACATCAATATCTGGCCCTGCTAGCTCTAACGACTCTGGATTAAGCGGAATTTGGCCACTTATGTAAACCCTAGACGATGTAGCGATAGCTTGAGAATAGGGTCCGATAGCTTGGGGTGCATTATTGCTGACTATTGAACGCTTCTTGTTCATCGTCGATTAACTTCGCACTCGGATAATTCGGGTGATTGCCTTAAGGAGCCGTAAGCGTTTAATTACTTGGGCAAGATGAACGCGGTCTCTCACAGAAATAGTTACATTGATGATGCCAAGTCGGGCATCTTTTTCAATCATACTAATTCCCTCGATATTCGCGTCCTCGTTGGTGATGTAGGAAGCAATAATAGCGATAATACCCTTTGCATGCTCTAGCTCTAGGCGCAGTTCAACGGGAAACTCCTGATCAATAGTATCATCCCATCGAACAGCCATAACTTCGTCTGGCTTATCTTGTATCTGGTGAAGTATGTTTTTGCAATTGTCTATATGGATAACGATCCCACGACCAGCACTAACGTGCCCCATTACAGGGTCTCCTGGAATTGGTTTGCAACATCGCGCATAAGTAACGATTAGGCCCTCTGAACCCATTATTGCTAGTGGACCTAAATTTTCAGCCTGCCCGGTATCTTCAGTGACAAGTTGTTTAGCTATAACATATGCGATTTGATTACCAAGACCAATTTGGCTCAGAAGTTCATCCAAGCTTTCGATATTTCGATCATCCAAAGCGGTTTGAATTTTCTGAGTAGGAATAGTTGCCAAGGAGGTATCGTAAGATTCCAGAGTTCTCTCTAAAAGTCGATGTCCAAGCGCGATAGATTCACTTTTTTGCTGATGTTTAAGAGCGTGACGAATACTACTTCTTGCTTTTCCTGAAATAGCAAAATTAAGCCATGCTGGATTAGGTTGTGCTCCCGGCGCGGTAATTATCTCCACTGTCTGCCCACTTTCTAGTGTTGCGCTTAGAGGAGCGAGTCTTCTATCAATGCGACAGGCGACACATTTATTACCTATATCTGTGTGCACTGCGTAGGCAAAGTCTATTGGAGTGGATCCCTGCGCTAAGTCGTAGATATCGCCAACTGGAGTAAAAATATAAACTTCATCCGGAAACAAATCGATTTTTACATTCTCTATAAATTCCAGTGAGTTCCCCGTGCTTTGCTGAATTTCTAGCAGGTCTCTCATCCATTCCCTTGTCCTCACATTAGAACTCGATTCGTCATGCGATTTATATAGCCAGTGTCCTGCTATACCATCGTTTGCGAGCGTCTCCATTTCGGGCGTACGAATCTGTATCTCTATAGGAAGGCCATGCATACCGAATAGGGTAGTGTGCAAAGATTGATAACCATTTGCTTTTGGTATAGCTATATAATCTTTGAACCTACCAGCCACAGGCTTATATAAATTATGCATTGAACCCAGGGTTCGATAGCAATTGTCGACACTGTCAACAATTATCCTAAAAGCATAAACGTCCATAATCTCGTAGAACGATTTATGCTTACTTCTCATTTTATCGTAAATGCTATAAAGATGTTTTTGTCTACCAAAGACTTCTGATTGGATACCATCTCTTTCTAGGCATGAAGAGATAGATTCTCGAATATTGGCAACGACTTCTTTCCTGTTTCCTCTCGCCCTATTTACAGCTTTTTCGATCATTGCTGAACGCAACGGATAAAGGGCACGGAAGCCAAGTTCCTCAAGTTCTATCCTTACAGTATTCATACCGAGACGATAAGCGATAGGGGCGTAAATTTCTAAAGTCTCGCGGGCAATACGTCGCCTTTGTTCGCCTTCCAGAGCCCCCAAAGTTTGCATATTGTGAAGACGATCAGCTAACTTGACAAGAATCACTCGGATATCCTTAGCCATCGCAAGCGCCATCTTCTGGAAGTTCTCCGCTTGTGCAGTTGCCCTAGAATCGAATAATGTTGTGTTGAGCTTACTCACGCCATCCACTAAATCGGCAACTTCCTCGTCGAATTCTTTACCGATTGTGTGTTTGGGTATACCTGTATCCTCTATTACATCGTGCATTAGTGCAGCCATTAGGCATTGATGGTCCATATGCATATCTGCAAGTATAGAGGCCACCGCTAGCGGATGGGTTATGTAGGGTTCGCCAGACTCTCGCTTTTGGCCTTTGTGGGCTTCTTCGGCAAAATGATATGCCCTTCGAACCTGCTGGATAAGGCCTGGTTCAAGGTAGTTCCCTAGATTTGTCGCGAAGCTTTCGATGGTTAGCAAGGTTTCCCTCACTTGAAAGGGTTAGAATTCTGTTTTTGGTTGTTTGAATTCTTCTTCAGTAGCAAGAGATAAAGCTTCTGAATGATCTATTTTGGGTTCAGAGAGTATATCTGCATTTATAAACCCATCAGCTATTTCTCTTAGCGCAATTACTGTCGGTTTATCATCCTCCAGCGGCACCATAGCTTCTTTCCCCTCGTTAGCAAGCTGTCTTGCACGTTTACTGGAAACCATTACAAGTTCGAATCGGTTCTCTACATTTTCTAGGCAGTCTTCTACTGTTACACGAGCCATCTTTCATTTTCTCCAGGAATCAGACTTTTTTAGGATATTATCACGTTGAATAATTTCCACTTTGCATCAAAAGTTTACCGGCAAATGTTGTTCCTGACAATAACGCTATCGCGAGAGCTGTTTGACAGTTAGTTTAGAAATTAATTCTTTATATCTTTCTCTTTGTATTTCCAACGATAGTCTTTCTCCCTTTCCATCGAGTATATCCTCGATCTCCGAAAGCGCTGTCTCAAAATGATCATTAACTATTAGATAAGTAAACTCATCATAGTGAGAAATCTCACTTAGGGCGGCTGCCATACGAAGCTCAATAGTTTTGCTATCATCTTGACCACGTTTCATTAAGCGCTTTTGAAGTGAACCTATAGATGGGGGTAGGATAAAAATGTCAATTATTCGCTGATCTGACCTTCTGATTTCGGCTGCCCCTTGCCAATCAATCTCAAGGATAAGATCATCACCCTTATTTATATGCCTAGCGATTTCTTTACGACTAGTCCCATAGAGATTTCCGAATACGGTAGCATGCTCCAAAAAATCCCCGGACTCATGCATAAGTTTAAATTCTTTTTTTGAAATAAAAAAATAATTAAAACCACTTCGTTCGTTAGGCCTTGGCCTTCGGGTAGTATGCGAAACTGATACCTTGATATTCCTTCCCGAATTAATAATCGCCTTGACTAAAGAGGTTTTACCCGCCCCAGAAGGTGCTGAAATAATAAAGAGATTACCGGTTTGACTACTCAATGTTCTGAATTTGTTCTCGCATTTGTTCAATTAATACCTTCATGTCAACCGCAGATAGGCTGTTTCCAGCACTTAACGCCTTAGATGATAATGTATTTGCTTCTCGATTAAGTTCCTGCATCAAAAAATCAAGACGTCGCCCAATACTTTCTCCAGATCGGAGAGTCTTTCTTGTTTCTTTAATATGAGTATCAAGGCGATCGATCTCCTCGGCAATATCAAACTTATTAGCTATTAATACTAATTCTTGTTCCAATCTGCCCTCATCGTATTCAGTAGTTAGTTGAGAGACTCTGAATCTCAATTTCTCTTGATATTCAGCCAAAATCTTTGGTGTTTTGCCGCGAATGATATCGAGCTTATTGGCTAGCCGCTCTAGTTTTTCTTCAATAATACTGCCTAAGGCTTCGCCCTCGCTTTTGCGCACTATTTGTATTTTATCTATTCCTTGCACGAAAAGCTTCTCGGCAATTTCACACTTCTTTTCTTTACCCACTGCTGGTTCTCTAATAACACCTGGCCAGCCTAAAAGATCGAGAGCATTAGTGCTTGGAAGAGCTCCTGTCTTTTTTGTAATTAGATCTTGAAGATACTTTAGGGTAGCTAAAAGATCTTCATCCAATACCAATTTGGAACTCGATTCTTCATTCCTTATGTGAAGCGTGCAATCTAGCTTACCCCTGGAAATTTGTGATTTCGCTATTGCACGTAGAGATGTTTCGATAGAGCGAAACGACTCAGGCATGCGAAAAGATATGTCAAGATATCGGTGGTTTACGGAGCGAATTTCCCAAATGAGGTCATCCGAATTAACTTGGGCGAATGCGGTCATGCTGTTAGTCATAAATTTTAATTTAACCCCAAGAGTTCAAGTTCCAAGTATAATGCAAATTTGTTTGGAGTTTTCATGGCACAACGTGCGAATAGAAGAAATCTAGATCAGCTGAGGGAGATATCGATTGAACGAGGCGTAAATAAACATGCAGAAGGCTCCGTACTTGTATCATTCGGCGATACCCGAGTAATTTGTACTGCTTCAATTGAGTCCGGTGTACCCAATTTCTTAAGGGGGTCCGGTAAAGGATGGATTACATCTGAATATGGGATGTTACCTAGATCAACTAACTCTCGTATGGACCGAGAGGCTGCCCGTGGAAAGCAAGGCGGAAGGACGGTAGAAATCCAACGTCTTATTGGTCGTAGTTTGAGAGCAGCGGTTGATATAAATAAATTGGGTGAGAGAACTGTTCGTATAGACTGCGATGTCATTCAGGCTGACGGTGGCACTCGTACAGCGTCGATAACTGGAGCTTGTGTTGCTTTACATGAGGCACTAAAGCATTATGATGTAGCCTTAAGTCTAGTGGCCGCAGTTTCGGTTGGCATCGTGGATGGAAAAGCCATGTTAGACCTTGACTATAGCGAGGACTCTAATGCTGATACTGACATGAATGTTATTATGAATGATCGCGCTGACTTTATTGAGCTTCAGGGAACTGCGGAGATAACACCTTTCAGTATCAACGACTTAAATTTAATGTTAGCTCTCGCAGAGAAAGGCATCAAAGAGCTAATAAGTATTCAAAAAATATGCCTCTTAGGTTAGCAGTAGGTTGATAAGATGCTAGCAAAATATCAAACTGAATTTATTGCATATGCCTTGGAAGTTGGGGTTTTATCCTTTGGAGAGTATCGACTGAAATCTGGTCGTATTAGCCCTTACTTTTTCAATGCAGGTGCCTTCGATACTGGTGAAAGACTTTCGAGGCTTGGGCGCTTTTATGCTGAAGCTCTTGTGGATTCTGGTCTGTCTTATGACGCACTTTTCGGTCCTGCCTATAAAGGTATTCCTCTCGTAAGTATTACCTCTGTAGCGCTTTACGATAGATTTGGAATCGATATTCCTTATGCCTTTAACAGAAAAGAGCCAAAGGATCATGGTGAGGGTGGTCTTATTGTTGGTGCTCATATTACCGGTAAGGTTGTGATCATTGACGATGTCATTACAGCAGGTACTGCAGTTCGGGAGACAATAAATACTTTAAGTAAGACTGGGATCAGTGTTAGTGGGATTTTAGTTGGGATTGATCGCCAGGAGAAGGGCAGCCAGAGTCTTTCAGCTATTCAGGAAGTTCAAGCTGAGTTCGGTGTAGAAGTTGTTAGTATTATCCAGTTAGATACGATTATTGAATATCTCGAAGAGGCCAATTGTAATCACGATACCCTGAGGTTGATTAGCGATTATCGGTCGCAATATGGTATCTCGAAAGTCTAGCTTCTGTTAAAAAGATAAACGTGGTACACCTTTACTGTCCAGGGTGGAAAATGATACTTCGTAGTACTTTCCATTGCTCATTCCAGCTTTTGGTGGGAGGGGCCTTGAAATTACTCCTCACAAAATGTGAGATCTTCCCTTCAGTGCAGCTTAGCAGAAGATTTGCTGCTGTTTGAATATCTGTATTCAGCTTCTGTCCATCGCGGATCTCACCTTCACGAAGTACCTGCTTTAGTTGCGTTTCGAAACGATCAAAGAACTGATTAACCCTTGTACGTAAGTGTTCTGGCTCCCCTGATAGAGGGTCCCCAGTTAGCAATCTTGTTATCCCAGGGTTTCGTTCACTAAACGTTAATAACAAGTGAATAATCTGCTGTGTCCTCGCCAAAGTTGAATCTTCTTCCCCAAGGATAACCGAAATTCTGGAAAAAACAGTTTCTTCAATGAATTCGAGTAGAGTTTCGAACATTTTCGTCTTACTGGGGAAGTGACGATATAGAGCTGCTTCAGAAACACCAACTTGTTTTGCTAAACGAGCTGTTGTGATTCTTGACCCTGGGCTTTCCTCTAGCATAGAGGCCAGTGTCAATAGTATTTGCTCCTTGCGGGTAACCGTTTTTTCTTCTTCCAATTTAAGAACTCGAAGATATGAGGGTTCCGACTCCATCGTCGGTTAGTACCTCGAGCATTAAGGCATGTTCGACTCGTCCGTCAATTATATGGGCCGAGTGAACTCCGTTCTCGATTGCACTCAATGCACACGAAATTTTCGGGAGCATTCCACCGTGAATAGTCCCATCCTCGATAAGCCTTTCTACTTCAGCTGTATCAAGACCAGATAAGAGGTTTCCTTTCTTGTCCTGCAGTCCTGCCACATCGGTAAGAAGTATCAGTTTTTCTGCGTTAAGTTCTTCAGCCAATTTTCCGGCAACGAGATCTGCATTTATATTATAGGTTTCATCGTCATCACCGACCCCGATAGGCGCTATAACCGGAATCATATCGCTATTTAACAAGAGATCGATTACCTCACGATTAATATGTTTTACCTCGCCTACATGACCAATATCAATTATTTCTGGAACTTTCAGTTCTGGCGATGACCTTTTTATCAGCATTTTACGAGCTCTGATCATACTAGCATCTTTTCCGGTAAGACCAAGCGCTTTGCCTCCACATTCATTTATCAAGCTGACTATCTCTTGGTTCACCTGCCCCCCCAAAACCATTTCCACTACGTCCATCGTTTTGCTATCTGTAACTCGCATTCCATCAATGAATTTTGTCTCTATTGCTAATTCCGTTAGGAGGTTACCGATTTGGGGTCCTCCTCCATGGACAACTACAGGATTCATACCCACTAATTTCATGAGGACGATGTCTCTAGCGAATCCCCGTTTCAATATTTCTTCAGTCATGGCGTTGCCACCATATTTAACCACGATAGTGGTGCCCGTAAACCGTTGTATATAGGGTAGAGATTCCGTGAGTACTTTCGCAATATTCATTGCTGATGTCTTTGACAATGTCATTTGAGTGGCCTTCCTATAACTTGCTGATTTGGCTTGCGAACCGTGTTTTAGTAACTAAGATTATATCCTCTCATCCAAAACCAAAATCCCCTTACTTGTGGATTCTAATTACTTAACTACACTACCTTGCCTTATCTTTTCCCAGAAGATCCAAATCCACTTGTTCCTCGATTTGTCTCAGTGAATTCATCCACTTGAACGAAACGCGCTTGAACTATTGGGACCACTACCAATTGAGCAATTCGGTCCCCTTTTTCGATAGTGAAAGAATTTTGACCACGATTCCAGCAAGATATCATTAGTTCCCCTTGATAGTCTGAGTCAATTAGTCCCACCAAATTGCCCAGTACGATACCGTGTTTATGCCCTAGACCAGACCTTGGCAAAATAAGACCAGCAAGGGAGCTATCATCAAGGTGGATTGCGAGACCAGTTGGGATTAAGTCGCTAGAGTTTGGTTCAATGATAATTTTTGATTTTATGCACGCTCTTAGATCAAGCCCTGCAGATCCATCTGTTGAGTAAGAAGGTAGAGGTATATCTTTACCAATTTGCGGATTTAGAATCTTTAGCTGAACGTTAACCATCTTTGTCCTTAAGAATTGCCTCTGCGATTAGGGCTATGATTTTTGAAGAGACAGCTGCCTTCGACATTATAGGTAGCTCTTGTTGGTCGTCTTTCCAAAGTACTGTTGTTCTATTGTTGTCACTATTGAAACCCACTGTAGTATCACCGACTTTATTAGCAATTATCATATCGAGATTCTTGTGTGTCAGTTTATCCCTTGCATTCCCAATAACGTTATCTGTTTCTGCGGCAAAACCTACGGTAAATGGTCTGTTAGGGCTATTTGAAACACTTTGAAGAATATCCCGATTTCGAACTAATTCAAGCAGCCATGTGGCATTTGATGCGACTTCGGATTTCTTGATTTTTCTCTCAGGAACTGTTTTGGGGCGGTAATCAGCAACGGCAGCGACACCTATGAAAATATCCGTATCCAAAATGAGCTTTTGGACTTCAACATACATCTCTTCTGCGCTATCTACCTGAATAACCTGGGCCTGTCTTGGTGCTTCGATATTTGTCGGTCCAGAAACTAAAGTCACTCTAGCGCCCGCCTCGAGGGCTGCTTCAGCTAATGCATAACCTTGCTTTCCTGAACTGTGGTTGGATATAAATCTAACAGGATCGATTGCTTCGCGAGTCGGTCCTGCAGTTATTACTACGTGCTTCCCGGTCAATGCTCCGGTTTCGAATACAGAGCTAATACCATTAACTATAGATTCAAGATCAAGAAGTCTACCCGAACCCTCCTCGCCGCAGGCTTGGAGGCCGTCCGCTGGTCCAAAAAAATGTAATCCTCGTTCTAAGAGTGTTTTGCAGTTGTCCTTTGTAGAGGAGTTCCCCCACATTGCCTGATTCATAGCTGGCGCTATTGCGAGCGGACATTGTGCTGCTAGGCAGATCGTAGTTAACAAATCATTGGCGTGGCCGCCTGCTAATTGAGCAATAAAATTTGATGTGGCAGGAGAGATCAGTACGAGATCAGCCCAACGGGCTAATGTAATGTGGCTCATAGCAGATTCACTCTCCGTATCAAGAAGCTCGGTATACACTGGATTTTGAGAAAGAGCCTGTAGTGTTAACGGAGTAATAAATTCAGTAGCTGCTTTTGTCATTACCACTCTAACTTCGCTGCCTTGTTCCTGAAGAAGGCGCACTAATTCTGCACTTTTGTAAGCAGCAATGCCGCCTGTAACTCCAAGCAGTATTCGTTTATTTATTAGAGTCTGCATTTATTCAATTCTCATGTTTAAGGGATAGCTAGCAAATGAGCTATGATCTCAGAAAATTCTGCTAGTTACCTGCAAATAGTATCATCCTGCAAATAGTATCATCCTGCATTGAGCATCCAACCCCTTTGGGCTATCAGGTGTTATTTCGTAGAAGTTTATACAATTTAACTATGGATTTAAGTGTTGGTGCTTATGGGCAAAGCTATCAATCAAAATGTCAAAAAGTTTCTCTTACCATCAACTAATTAAGAAAGTAACTGAAATTAACGCTTAAAAACGACCGATCTTAAAGCTTTAGATTACTTGTAGCGTTGAATTGGTTTGGCGCTTCTGGTATAACTCGCGTCTCGAGAAACCAGTGGAAATCGCAGAGCAGACGATATGTCCAAGATATGCCAAGTTACAGGAAAACGGCCGATGTCGGGTAACAATGTGTCCCATGCACACAATAAAACTCGACGAAGATTCCTGCCCAATGTGCACGATCACAGATTCTGGTTGGAAACTGAACAAAGATACGTCAAATTGAGGGTGTCTGCCAAAGGAATGCGGATTATAGATAAGAAAGGAATCAACCAGGTCATAAATGAGATCCGCGCTCGCGGCGAGAGAGTCTGAGTATGAGGGAGAAAATTAAGCTAGAGTCCACTGCTGGAACCGGTCATTACTATACAACTAGTAAGAACAAACGAACTATGCCAGAAAAAATGGAGATTAAGAAATACGATCCTGTAGTCCGTAAACATGTGGTATATAAGGAAGGTAAAATTAAGTAGCGTCAGCTTTTAAGGTAAGTAAAAGCGTTCCCACTTCATCAATCTCTAAATCCCATTTATTATTTATTAACGCTGTTGAGTGGCTGTCGGATATCAATGCGGGACCTGATATCTTCTGTTTTGGTATTAGGCTGTCTTTCAAAATTATTGGTACTCTTTCTCCTACTTCCGGCAGATTAATCAAACGGGCTGGATCTGGTTTTAGGGTTGTCTTGATCTTCGGGATTTCAAAATTTAAGGGTGTAGCTTCTAGGCGTAGTCTCAGGTTGAGTAACTCAATGGGCAGGTTGAGCGTATGCCCGTATTGGTCCAGGTGTGCTTCCCTGAATCGTTGCTTACTTGTTGATAAGCTGCTGAACGGTATGCAAATGGTTGAGGTCTGGCCAAGATACCTCAAATCCATGCTGAATATATGGGTAATGTCGCTCACCCCCTCTGCGTGCAGTTCGTTTAATCCCGACTTCATTAGCTCATCATAGAGTTTTTGAATTTCCTCTGTTGTGACTCGATCTAAGGGCTTACAGTATGTCCTTACGAGTTCGCGTCCTGGATTACTCGCTATCATACCCAGTGCTGATAAAACTCCACTCATTACGGGGATAATCGCTTGTTTAATATTCATTGCTTCAGCTAACTCACATACATGGAGCCCTCCAGCGCCCCCAAAACAGACTATTTTGAAATTAGAGGGGTCAAACCCTCTCTCAATGGAGATATGTCTTAGTGCTTGTGTCATATTTTCGTTAGCAATACGTAAAATTCCAAGTGCCGCTTCCTGAATACTAAGTGAAAGTTGCTCAGCTAATGGCGAAAGGGCTTCAATCGCTCTCTCTAGATTAAGATGTATAGCTCCATTGAGAAAAGTCTCCGGCACGAGCCTTCCCAAGATTAAATTAGCATCCGTAACAGTAGGCCTATCTCCACCAAGTCCATAACAAGCGGGACCAGGTTTCGCTCCCGCAGACTCTGGACCAACTTGCAATAAGCCGCCCTTGTCAATAAACGCTATGGATCCTCCACCTGCACCTATTGTATGAATATCAGCCATGGGTACCGCGAGGGGGAAGTTACCAATCACACTGTCGTTCCTGAGGCGGATACCATTGGTTATTAATGACACATCGGTGGAAGTCCCACCCATATCGAAACTAATAATGTTTTCAGGTTGGAAAAGTTGTGCTGCTGATAAACCCCCCGCGGGGCCAGAGAGGACTAAATTCGCAGCTCGCGTACTAGCCTGATTTGCTGCGATAGTTGTAACATTTGATTGCATTATCGATATTGGACTGGGAGCAAAGAGAGCCAACAAGTTCAGCATGTACTCATTAATCAGTGGTCCTATCCAGGCGTTTATCCAAGTAGTTATTCCTCGTTCATATTCGTTTCGTTCCGGTAAAATGTGGGAAGATCTGGAAACGAAATAATCTTTGGAGAATAAAGCTTCAATTTCTTTCTCATGTGTATTATTTAAAAACGAAAACAGTAAATTTATTGCAATAGCCATGGGTCTTTTAGAGTCAACTGCCTTCTTTAGACTCTTTAGTTCTGAGCGGTTAAGAGAATTAATTTCTTCTCCCATAAAGTCGTGACGCCCGCTAACCTCAAATATTAAAGAATCGTCAATCGGTGTTTCCAGCTTGCTTGGCTTTAAGCTGTAGAGTTCCAATCTCGTTTGTCTGCCGATCTTTAGAATGTCTTTCATTCCGACGTTGGTTATATATGCGGTTGGTACGCCAGTCCCTTCAAGTAGAGCGTTTGTAGCGACTGTAGTCCCATGTATGACTCGTACCTTACCGGCATTTATGTCTCCCAGGAGCTCCATATCTTGGATTCCCTGTTTGATTGCTAATGCCGGATTCCTCGGTGTCGATAAAACTTTATGGACTGTCAATTTACCTCTTCCTAGGTATACGAAGTCTGTGAATGTTCCGCCTGTATCGATCCCTAGCAGGTGTGTCATAAATTTATAAAATGCGTAGATTGGTGAACAAGGATATCATTAGTTTTTATTTAAATATTGATTTGTATGCCCGAGTTACCCGAAGTTGAAACGACCCGGCGGGGGATAGAACCACATATCATTGGTCAGACAGTTAGTCGTATTATTGTGCGCGAACCGAGATTACGCTGGGCCGTAGATGAGAACCTCGGAGATTATATTTCTGGTGAGAAAATATATCTTGTTGGCCGCCGAGCAAAGTATCTATTTTTATGTACGAATGCAGGCAGATTGATGTTGCATTTGGGTATGTCAGGGAGCTTGCGTGTTTTATCTCGACGAGCAGCTCCAGAGAAGCATGACCATATGGATATTGAATTCCATAGTGGTATAGTCCTGCGCTATCGAGATCCTCGCCGCTTTGGCTCAATATTCTGGTTGGCTGGCGAAGAATCCCACCCCCTTATAAATGATTTAGGCCCTGAGCCTCTATCTGGAGATTTTTCATCACACTATCTATTTGACAAGTCGAGGGGTCGTCGTACTTCGGTGAAAGCCCTAATAATGAATAGTCACGTTGTGGTGGGCGTTGGAAATATTTACGCTAACGAGGCTCTCTTCAGGGCGGGCATTCGGCCAGATCGACTGGCAATGCGGGTAAGTATTAAGCGGTATGTAGATCTGGTTGAAGGAATTAAATCCGTCCTAGGAGAGGCTATTGAGGCTGGCGGCACAACACTCCAAGACTTTTTTCGGGAAAATGGTTCCCCTGGTTATTTTAAATCTCGACTCGATGTTTATGGGAGGAGTGGGCAACCCTGCGTTACTTGTGGCTTGGCCTTAAAGGAAATTAGGCAGGTTGGTAGGAGTACAGTTTTTTGTAAAATATGCCAACGTTAACCTAGATTTATTTTTCCGCTATCTAGAGCATCGGCTACGGCTGCGGGTACGAATTCAGTGATATTACCTCCATAACTTGCAATTTGTCTTACCAGAGTCGAACTGATGTAAGAGTATCTTTCGGAGGGTGCCAGAAATACAGTTTCGAGTCCAGGCTTCAGGACTCGATTCATCCCTAGCATTTGAAATTCATACTCGAAGTCTGTGACCGTCCTAATTCCTTTTAAAATAATTTTTGCACCCATTTGTTTTGCAAAATCAACGGTAAGAGTATTGAAGCCTTGCACTTGAACATTGTTTATATGACTAAGAACTTGTCTAGCTAAGTTAACCCTAAAATCGAGGTCGGTCGGCTTCTTGTGCGGGCTTGTTGATATGCCAAGAATAATTCTATCGAAAAGCAGGGCCGCTCTTTCAATTAAGTCAATATGTCCGTTATGGATTGGATTAAAAGTGCCTGGATATAAAGCTGTAGTCATAGCGACACGAAGTAATTTGACCTGATTCTCAATGATGACCTCATTGTTTAAAAAAATCCAGGGCTGAGTCTCATTCGCTTGACAGGCTTGGCATTTGAGTCTTTAAGAGATAGTAGTATACCTGCCCAGCGCGCCCTTGGCGATGTATATACAGAAATTTCGGAAGTTCTAAAGGCTTATTATTTTCAACATAAATAATGCTACGCATATGAATTACGTCGAGATTTGATAATTGGGGGAGTATTTTCTTTAATTCATCAGAATTAAAGGGAGGGTCTATAAAAATAATGTCGTAAGCTGAGTAATCTTTTTTTAAAAATTTTGCCGCAGTATCAGAAATCAACTCATAGTTACTACAAGGAAGTGCTCTAAAGGTAGACGTTAGGTGTTGGTATATTAGTTTTGATTTCTCAACGAGCGTAACTTGATCCGCGCCGCGGGATAGAGCTTCCATGCTTAGTATCCCGCTGCCAGCATATAGCTCGAGGCATCTGGCACCTCTTATTTCCCGCTGAAGCCAATTAAATAATGTTTCCCTCACACGACTTGGAGAGGGTCGAACATTAGCTTTATCGTAAAAAGATATTTTGCGACCGCGCCATTTTCCACCGATAATTCGAAGGGACGACATTTAAATTTTGTTGTTACCCGTACAAGGAGAGCTGATGACTAATGTTGCAGAAGAAGAAGTTGAAAGCAAGAAACGATTATTAGATCGAGTGAGGCAGGGATTAGGAAAAACTAGATCACAACTCATATCAGGCCTAGAAGGCCTATTTTTGGGCGAAAAGGTAATTGATCAAGATATTATAGAGCAAATAGAAGCCACGTTATTATTGGCCGATGTTGGTGTTAGTGTTACTAACGATATTATTGAAAACTTAACCCGGTACGCCGCTAGAGCTGAATTAAGTGATTCAAAGATTTTGTTCAGTAATCTGCGGCGTGACCTCACTAACATTTTGGAGAAATGTGATGAACCTCTTATCATAGCATCTGATTCACGCCCATTTGTAATTTTGACTGTTGGGGTGAACGGAGCTGGCAAGACGACCACGATAGGCAAGTTAGCTCGTTATTATAAAGATCAAGGCTGTTCAGTATTACTCGCGGCTGGTGATACCTTTCGTGCGGCAGCGGTTGAGCAATTACAGTCGTGGGGTGATAGAAATCAGGTGCCTGTGATCGCGCAAGGTCAAGGTTCAGATAGTGCATCGGTAATATATGATGCACTATCGGCGGCAAAAGCTCGTGATATTGATATCGTTATTGCAGATACTGCAGGTCGACTCCATAGTAAAAAAAACCTGATGGAGGAGCTTTCCAAGATTTCTAGAGTACTTAAAAAGCTTGATCACTCGGCGCCAAATGAAGTTTTGTTAGTCGTTGATGCTGGAACAGGACAGAATGCTATAATTCAAGCTCAGGAGTTTTTAACAGCAGTTTCTGTCTCGGGCATTGTTTTAACCAAGTTAGATGGCACAGCGAAAGGGGGTGTGATTTTCGCAATCGCTAAACAGTTGGGTATACCAATCCGTTTTATTGGTGTGGGTGAAAGGGAAGAGGATCTGAGACCCTTCTCGGCAGAACAGTTTGTCGACGCCCTAATAGGTGACCAATGATGATCTTGTTTGATAATGTCAGTAAACGGTACCCGAGTGGCAAGGAAGCACTATCCGATGTTAGTTTTGGAATTCAAACAGGAGAGATGGCTTTTTTGACTGGGCACTCAGGTGCTGGAAAAAGTACGCTGATGAAGCTGGTTATATTGCTAGAGCGTGCTACAAAGGGCCAAGTGGTAATACAAGACATAAATCTTAATCGAATTGCCGCTAAACACATACCGGTAATTCGTCGAAATATCGGCGTTATCTTTCAAAACCACCAACTTTTATTTGATCGTAATGTCTTTGAAAATGTTGCTCTACCACTATATATCGCCGGTTTTCAGCATCGTGAGGTTGGTCGAAGGGTTCGCGCTGCCCTCTCTAAAGTGGGTCTGACACGGAAAGAAAAGGCTTACCCTATCTCTTTATCCGGGGGAGAGCAGCAGAGGGTTGGGATCGCTAGGGCTGTTGTTAATCGACCACCATTACTATTGGCAGATGAGCCGACGGGAAATTTAGACCCGGCACTGTCGGAGGAAGTAATGAATCTATTCCTACAATTTAATCAGGTTGGGGTGACCGTTTTGATTGCTAGTCATAACCAAGAACTCATTTCTCGGCTAAATAAACGAGAGATACGACTTCATGAAGGCAGGCTTTTGTGAAAACCTCTGGTGCTACGACTTCTGGAGTTTCGTCTGGCGGGCGCGCATGGTTACGAAATCATCGCAATATTGCAATTGGGTCATTAGTTGACCTCCTGAAGAATCGGATCACTAGTTTAATGACTGTGATGGTTTTGGGTATCGCTACAGGCCTCCCTCTTCTACTATATGTCGTACTCATAAATGTTTTGACCGTCACAGAAAATTTTGATGGCGATCCGAGAATCAGTATTTATATGAATAAAGAAGCAGCAGAAGAAGATATTGAAAGTTTTCTAACAATCGTAGAAAAACACCCAAACACTGCAGGTTTTCACTATATCTCTCCTGAAGAAGCACTGCTAGATTTTCAATTGCATTCGAACTTTTCCGACGTTCTTAATAGTTTGTCCAGTAATCCCTTCCCCGCGGTGGTTGAGCTGATACCTAGGGATACTGATTCTGTTAAATTGAGGTCTCAAATTATCGAAATGGAAAAGTACCAAGAAGTCGATATGGTTGTGGCAGATTTGGCCTGGATTGAGAGATTGTTTGGCTTCATAAGTCTTGCCAAGAGTATCGTTATATTGCTTGGATTGATGTTGGGGCTAGGGGTACTTTTAATTCTTGGTAATACAGTTCGATTGTCTATAGAGAATCGTCGGTCCGAAATTGAAGTCGTGAAACTCGTGGGCGGTACTGACGGATTTGTGAGGCGCCCATTTTTATACCTCGGATTTTGGTATGGTGTTGGTGGTGGAATTTCGGCGTGGCTCTTAGTGCATGTTTGCATACTGTTTTTATCTGGACCAGTAGAGCTGATTGCACAGTCATACCGCGACGATTACGCCTTAGTTGGATTAACGATGATCGAAAGTTTGAGCTTCTTCGCACTTAGTTCAATTTTAGGGCTATTAGGTTCGGCTTTAGCAGTGAGAAAGCACTTACGCGTGAGTGAAAGCCTATTTTAAGGCGGATTAATTAGTACCCCAGTGCGTGTGCACTATTAGTCCCTTGAAATACTTACCCCTTGAGTCCAATTACCCAGTTTTCAAAATTAATTTCGCATGTAGGTTCTGAACTCTATTCCTGCTTTATCAGTCGACTACCAAAAAGTTGATTGGCAAAGAGTAAGGCCCCTAAAAACATCGCATGGTAAACTTTCCGAGAACCTGAAAAAAACAGTGAATCATTTCTAAAGTAGTAATTAATGGAAACCCGACAAATCCGAAGCTATGTTTTGCGTCAGGGTCGTATGACGAACGCACAGAGGACATCTTTTTCTAGGTACTGGAAACTTTTCGGCGTTGAGCCAGTGGGTGAATTCAATCCTGAGGAGTGCTTTTCGAGAGTTGCCCCTCTGACAGTCGAGGTCGGTTTTGGTATGGGGGATTCCCTACTCGAAATGGCGAAGGCTGAGGCTGGAAGAAATTTCCTGGGCTTAGAAATGCATAGCCCGGGTATTGGAAATTTGCTGCGTGGAATATCTATTAGTGAGATTAAAAATCTTCGTTTGATGAAGATTGACGCTCTGACTGTGCTCGAAAAGCATCTCCCGAAAAAAAGCGTTAATCGGCTCCAATTATTTTTCCCTGATCCCTGGCCAAAAAAGAAGCATAAGAAACGTAGACTTATTAATACTGGATTTTTAGATTTGGTGGCCCGAGTTCTAGAACAGTATGGCCTGATCCATATAGCAACCGATTGGGAGGATTACGCTCATCAGATTAAAGATACTTTTTTTAAAGATTCTCGTTTCTCATTAGTTGAGGCTCCCGTGCGTGCAGAGACGAAATATGAGAAAAGAGGGATCCAAAATGGTCATCAGATTTTTGATATTGCATATCAATTTTGCGATTTAGGGGAGTAAAAAAAGGACTTCATCTACGAACCTAAGTCCAAGTGGTGTCGGCACAAGTCTATCTTTACTATCTATGAAACCATGCTCATATGCCTCTTCAAGAAAGGAATTTATGACCTCTCTAGAGATACCAGTTCTTTCTTCGAAATCCTCTAATTTTGATCCTGACACTAGTCGAAGGCTATTCATTAAATATTCAATTGGTCTATCTTCATCTGATAACTTCTTAGTCTTTTTATTCGGAGAGACTAAATAGTCTTTAGGGGATCTAGTTTTAGTCGTGCGATAGATGTTTCCTTCACAAGTATACTTGCCATGTGCACCCGCCCCGATACCGATATAGTCACCAAATTGCCAGTAATTCAGATTGTGCTGACTTTCCTTACCTTGTCTGCTAAATGCAGAAATTTCGTAGCGAAAAAAACCGGCCTTGGTTAATAACTCAATTCCTCGTTCATATATCTCAATAAGTATCTCCTCCGATGGCAGTGAAGGAGGGTTTTGACTAAATAATGTATTGGGTTCAATTGTTAACTGGTACCAGGAAATATGCGTTGGTTCGTGGCTTATGGCCTCTTCGAGGTCGCTTTTTGCTGATTTCCAGTCCTGTTCAGGAAGACCATGCATTAGATCAAAATTTATATTGCTAAACCCCGCAGTTTTTATCCCGCTTATCGCGGAATCAATATCATTTCTATTGTGTGCTCGCCCCAGTAAAGTAAGATTTTGATCCTTAAACGATTGGATACCTAGGCTTAGTCGATTTACCCCGTGTTCGCGGATACCCCGTATATTCCCCAAATCTAAAGCCCCGGGATTGGCCTCCATAGTTATTTCTACATCGTTGCTAAGTACTAACAAGTTTTTTGCACTAGACAGGATTTTCCCAATACTCTGTGATGAAAATAAACTTGGGGTTCCACCACCCAGAAAAATAGAGTTTACTGTGCCATCAAAATTTGAGACCTCGTCATAAAGATCATTTGATAGGCACGAAATGTATTCCTCCTCTGGAATTTTCCCGTTGCTGGAATGAGAGTTGAAGTCGCAGTAAGGACATTTTTTTATGCACCAAGGGAAATGAATGTAGAGCCCTATTGGGTTCACTGGATCATCCTAATCAGCTGACGTATTGCTTTGGCTCGGTGGCTAATTTTGTTTTTCTCCAGCGGATGTAACTCAGCGATTGTCTTTTTATATGCTGGAAGAAAAAAAATAGGATCATAACCAAAGCCCTCTTCACCTAACGGCCTTTGCAATAGCTCACCCTTCAGCATGCCTTGAGCGATATGGGGGGTTGGATCAACAGCATTCCTCACAAGAACTACAACGCAATGAAAACAGGCAGTCCGATCTTTTTTCTCTTTCATCTCCTTGAGGAGTTTTTCGCAATTCTGATTATCTGTTGCGTTAGGACCCCCGAATCGAGCTGAAAAAACCCCTGGTTTCCCTTCTAGGGCATCTACTATCAGACCAGAGTCATCAGCAATAGAGGGCAGTCCGCTTTTGTAACTAGCATGGCGAGCCTTGATTATCGCGTTTTCTACAAAGGTTAACCCGGATTCCACAGGACTAGGGATATTAAGTTCAGCCTGACTAACAAGTTCAAACTTTTTTGGCATTAGGTGTTTAATTTCTTTGAACTTATTACTGTTATTAGTCCCGATTACTAAACGCATTAGTAGTATTGCCTTGTGAATAGTAATTCGTATGGTTCGCTTTCATCCTCAGGTTTAATGGTAATTTTGTAGTTGATGTTGTCTTTTTCATCTAAGATATTATTGGCAATATAATATATTGTTTGATTCTCGATTATTTCCAAAAATTGCAAAGTTATGTGTTGTTTCAGAAGATTCGAGGCCGTGCCTTTTACTCGAGCGCGTATTGGAGTACCACGTTTCGTTATTGCAATGTTCGTTATCATTCGACCCCTGGCGCGAATAATACCGTGAGCCTTTGCAACCTCTTTCGAAACAAAAACGCTTGGTATGACTGCGAAGTGAATTTCATAGTCTTTCCAATTTTCTGTTTGTTGCGAGACGACGTCTCCAGAGAATATCAAGAGGAGCCATAGGAAAAATGTTTTCTGCAAAAAGTCAGGCCCAAAGAACTAGAGCTGGTATCACACCTAAAATCTCTGCCATTGGTCGTATTAGGAAGTACGAGTCTATTAGATTGATTGCCACAAAAACTAATATTATGGAAAAATCTATACCTCCTATAGGTGGCAGTAGCTTCCTGGCGGGTGCACAAATGGGTTCTGTTATTTGGCTTACCAAAGCAAGAGCCGGGTGATTAGAGTAAGGCGCAATCCAGCTTGCTCCTACGCTAATAAGAAGGGCAATAAAATATATATCGATAACTACTGCAGCGATACCGAGCACTGCCCAAGCTAATATTATCGGGTGAAAAAAATATCTTGGATAATCTGTAATTGAGGTAATGACCAATACCGCAATTACTTGCACTATAATCGCTAGCAGAAGTGGCGAAAAATCTAGACCTTTAATAGTTGGCAAGATTCTTCGCAATGGCTTACATGCTGGGTCGGTAACTTTAACGATCCCTTGACAAATAGGATTATAGTAATCCGCCCTGGAAGCCTGAATAAGAAATCGAAGTACCACTATAACTAAATAGAGCCCAAGAAAGGTATCTATTAAAAAAGCGGCTGCATCTGAAAAATTACTGGTCATAGCTGAGTCACGAGAACTTTAAACGAATTTTTGATAGCTTACTGATTAAGTTATGTCTCGAGCAAGTTCTATCGATCTTGCATTTGCACTTTCTACTGCCCGTGAAATAAGCCCTGCTAGATCACCTTGCTCCAGTATGCTAAGTGCCGCCGCGGTTGTGCCCCCTGGGGATGTAACCTCTCGTCTTAGTTGTTCCGCTGTTTTTGTGGTCTCAGTAAGTGTCATCTTCGCTGCTCCGATTGCAGTTTCAATTACTAACATTCTTGCTAAGTTTTCGTCTAGCCCCAATTGATTCGCTGCTTTTTGCAAAGCTTCGATGATATAAAAGAAATAGGCTGGCCCACTCCCTGATACGGCGGTAACCGCATGCAGGTCTGCTTCGTCATTTACCCAGATATATTTCCCCACGGCACCTAGTATGTTCTCAGCAATCCCCTTCTCTGTTTTTGAAATGACAGTGGTTGCAAATAGTCCTGTTATCCCACTTTGTATTTGTGCAGGAGTATTGGGCATGCAGCGGATAATATGTGCTTCCGACCCCAGTGAGTCTCTCAATAATCGGCTGGTGATCCCTGCCGCTACCGAAATCAATAACTTCTGACCAATACTACTGGCTATTTCTTTTGCTATTTTTTGGACAAGGTTTGGTTTGACTGCAATCATGACTACATCTGCATGTCGGATTGCCCTTCGGTTATCCATTGCCACATTAATTCCTAGTTTCTCAGCTTCATCTCGAGCGCTTTGCATTGGATCTGCTGCAGTTATATCCCCAGCGGGAGTTCCGTTGGCTATTAATCCCCTAATAATTGCTCGTGCGATGTTACCCGCACCCAAAAATGTAATTTTCATCTTGCTCGTGTCTCCCTTGCTCCGAAGATATCTGTACCGATGCGAACAATTGTGGAGCCCTCCGCAATTGCTGCCTCCAGGTCCCGGGTCATTCCCATTGAGAGTTGATTAAAATCAGGAAGTGAGTACTGACTATTTAGTTCCTCAAGGATTTGTGACAGTCGCGCAAAGTGCTGATGTTGTTTGCTTTGGTCTTCAGTATTTTCAGTTATTGTCATTAAACCACGCAGTTTCAAGTTCTCCAAATCCTGAATTTCTTCCAGAATTTGGTTTGCAGTATCTGCCCGAATACCAGTTTTAGCTGGGTCCTTACTTACATTTACTTGTAGTAAAACATTAAGTGGTTCTTTTGTCCCTCTTTGCTTATTCAGTCTCCTCGCAACCTTAACGCTTGCCAATGAATGCACCCAGTTAAAATTATTGGCTATTAGTTGCGTTTTGTTTGACTGGATATTTCCGATGAAGTGCCAGGTTGCTTGAGGAAGAACGTTTATCTTTGCCAAGGCATCTTGAACGTAATTTTCTCCGAACTCGCTTTGACCTTTCTCCATAGCCATATATAACATTTCAATAGGCTTCGTTTTACTCACCGCTACTAATTTAACGTCACCAGCATTACGACCATGTTTCAAGCAAGCAGTTTTTATTCGCTCTTTAACACGTAAAAGATTATCACTGACCAAATTCAACATTATTACCTGCTGTTTAATGTCTTCATTATTAGATATCCTGTTCCAATTACACACCCTAAAAATCAGTTTGATTACGTTTCAGATTCTATCACGAAGCCATGATTCCAAAATCAAGGCAGCTACTTTATCGTCTAATTCTTCTTGACTACTCTCCGTCCTCCCGTTCTTATAAAGCTGTCTGGCTTCGAAAGTACTTAAACGCTCATCTACATTGCTAACGGCAATTCCAAATCTATTTTCTAGTTCAGATGAAAACTTAAGTGCGCGTCTAGACATGTTACTGTGGGAATCATCCATATTTAAGGGTAGTCCTACCACCAAGCGTTCTGGTTTCCATTGGCTAATAAGTTTTTCTAACGTACACCAGTTGGGAACCCCCTTTTCAACTCGAATAATAGATAGTGGCGTTGCTGTCGCTGTGACCATCTGTCCGATAGCTACTCCTATTTTCTTGGTTCCGAAGTCGAAACCCATAATGAGGTTAGTTTTCATACTAATTAATGTTCGTTTAGATCGTTTATCAATAGGTTCAGGTCTATACCCATTTGTTTAGCGGCTGCGGTTGTCCTTTCAGAGTATGGAGTAGAGAATACAATATTCTTTTCGAAAGGTGCGATTAGCCAAGCTCCCTGCTTAATTTCAAATTCGAGCTGCCCTGCCCTCCAACCTGCGTAACCTAAGAAAGGTAAAACATATTCTGGTGTACAAGGTTTCGATAAATCTTGGAGGAGTTCTCTAGACGTACTCAATGATATTTCACTATTTATTGATATCGTTTGCGGGTAATGCCTTTCTGTACTATGCAAAAAATATAGATGGTCCTGCTCAACCGGTCCGCCTAGTAAGACTGGTAGTGCTAATTTAGGCAGGTCGAAGTTTGCGGCGGACAGATCTGAAAGATCAGTTGCAGCTGGTTTATTAACAATCACACCGAAGGCCCCCGAAGCGGAGTGCTCTATCAAAAGGGTTATAGTATCTTCAAAGTAACCCCCCTCTAAACTTGACAGAGCGATTAAAAAATTACTTTTTAAAAAACGTTTAGTCATTTCAGAAGCTTTGGATTCTATTTTGCTGAAAGCGCCACGTTCGTATGATTTCTAAAACATCGGTTGTCTCTCTTAATTCTTCTGGGAATGGCGCGAATGGTGCTGCTAACGTCACTATATTTAGTGCCGCATCGTCTAAAACAGTTTGCCCCGATGATTCGAGCATTCTGACTTCCTTTAACTCTCCGTCTGGAAGTATTGCTACTAAGAGTCTTAGTGAACCGTATAGCTTCTCCTGTCGAGCTTTTTCCGGGTAATTAATATTTCCAATTCTTTCAATATCTCGCCGCCAGGAATCTAGATAGCTGGCGTCAATACTGTATGCAGCTGATAAGCTAGTTAGTCTTTTGATTCTAGGACGCTTGGCATGAATCGCTCTCTGTTTTTCGAGTCGTGCTTCCAAACTCGCAATTTCGTGGCTCCTCCGGCGTGATGATTCTATTTGAGATAACTGAACCTGTTCCTTCGACTCCGATTTAGTCTCATTCCTTATTGTTTTCAGCCTATAGTTATTTTGTGTATCGATTACCGTAGCTAACTCCGGCTGAAGATTTTGTATAGTTTTCGTTTTAGTCGTAACCTCCCTAATATCTCTAATCTCAGTATCAAAGAAGCGGGATTGCTCTGGAGATCTAAGCAACTTTTTTTCTTCCAGTGTTCCGCTTCCTAACTGGTTAAATTGCGCTAGAAAATCTGTTTCCTCGGGGTGAACTAGGCTTCGATGTTGGGCTAACGTTATCTCCATGGTATGTGTTGATGAGGCACGATTCTCCGATGTAAAAGTTACTCCAAGAATTATCATTGCGTGGACTGTCACTGCTAAAAAGCTAGTAAAGATAAGCCTGTCTAGTGAGGAAGTATCCCCGGTATTCTGTACCTGATTGTCAGTCATTACCCAGTATTTCTCGGGCGATAAACTCGATATATTTACCCCCAATATCTAGGCCAAACGCTTGATCTAATTCTCTTATACACGTTGGGCAGGTTACATTAATTTCTGTAAGGTAGTCTCCAATAACGTCGATTCCTACAAAGTAAAGACCTCTCGATACTAGGGCCTCTCTTACCGAATCACATATGAACTGGTCACGCTTTGTTAAGGTTTTTCCAACACCAGATCCGCCTGCCGCCAGGTTGCCTCGATTTTCATTTTTAGCAGGTATACGCGCTAGAGCATAAGGTATTGGTTCCCCGTTAATGATTAGTATCCGCTTGTCTCCCTGCTGGATTTCGGGTAAATATTTTTGTGCCATAGTCTGACACTTACCATGCTGAGTTAATGTTTCTATTATCACGCCAAGATTCTTGTCATTCGGTGAGACCCGAAATATCGAGGAGCCACCCATTCCGTCCAATGGTTTAAAAACTACATCTTGGTATTCATCATAGAAATCTCGTAATACTTCTTGGTCGTTACTTACAAGGTACTCAGGACAGCAATCTGAGAATTCGAGGGCAAATAATTTCTCGTTACAATTCCTAATACTAGATGGCTTGTTAAGTACAGGAACTCCCCTTTTTTCTAATACGTCTAAAAGATAGGTTGTATATATATATTCCATATTGAAAGGGGGGTCCTTACGAAACAGTACGATATCCATTTCTTCAAGCGGTATCGTCTTTGAACTTAGAACGCTGAAGTGGGTAGCCTGATCAAAATGTAGACTCACTTTACGGCAATTACCAAAGACTTGATTTTTTGTAAAGAAAATCCCGTTTTGTTGTATTTCAAACAGGTCCCAACCCTTTTTTTGGGCTGCCTGCATAATGGCTAAGGTACTATCCTTTTTTGGTTTGACAGATTCCAGAGGGTCCATCACAACTCCAACCTTAGTTTTCAAGAACTATCTCCCTTTCAAAAGTCACCGTAAGAAATTAGGCGGATCATACGCGCCAGTATTTTCAATATCGATTCTACGTATTGAGTTTAAGCCTTTTTTAAAATTAGCTAATGTCTCCCCAGCAATATTGAATTATAGAGATTAGCGCTGCGGGAACTGTTTCTGCTCTGAGTACCCTCCTACCTAAGTCGATACTCAAAAAACCGTAATCTAAAGCAAGTTTAATTTCCTTACTTTCCAAACCTCCCTCTGGTCCAACCAGTATTGATACTGCCGCTGGTTCAGGAGTTAACTCTTTAAGTTTGCCTTTAGACCCTGGATGAGCAACAAGCCTCATTGGGGTTTCAGTGGTTGCTAACCATGCTTGTACACTACTTATTTTTTGCAATCTAGGTATCTGGTTCCGGCCACATTGCTCGCAGCTCGAATGAATGACCTGTTTCCAGTGGTTTTCGTGGTACCGGTTGACGTTAGAACGACTGGTACGCAATGGAGTAATTTCCGTCACACCAAGTTCTGTAGCTCGACTAAGTGCTGATTCCATCGCTTTACGTTTAAGCATCCCGAGGCCCAATCTAGAGATCAGCTTCGATTCTCTGTCTACGTCGTTTTTTGATTCAATAAAAACTGTAGCACCCGAGCGATCAGACTTTACAATTTTACTTTCGTACTCGAAACCATCTCCATTAAATAGAGTCATTCTTTGGCCAGTGTTCATTCTTAAGACACGGATAGCATGATGTGATACTGGTACTGGCAGCACGAATTCCTTATCGACTTCAAGCGCCTGATCTAAATAAAAACGGCGTGCAATCATCAGGAATTTAGGTTGCGTAAGATGCTAGCACTTGGTAGGGCTTGATTTAGAGTATAAAAATGAAGTCCTGGCGCTCCACCATCCAATAGTTTTTCACAGAGTTCTGTAACTACTTCAAGACCAAAAGCTTTGAGACTATTTGGTTGATCTTGGTAACTCTCTAGCTGTTTCAGCATCCAGCGAGGAATTTCTGCCCCACAGTTTTTTGAAAAACGAACAATTCCCTTATAGTTAGTAATTGGCATTATTCCTGGGACTATAGGAATATTGATGTTGCAGGAGGCGCAATTATCCATATATCGAAAATAGGCGTCCGCATTATAAAAGTATTGTGTGATTGCGCTGTTGGCCCCAGCATCAACTTTATTTTTGAAAAACTTTATATCACTTTCTACACTAGCCGAGTCCGGGTGGGTTTCTGGGTATGCAGCAATGTCTATATGGAAGTAACTCCCAGTTGATTTTCGAATAAATTCAATTAGTTCTCTTGCAAAGGTCATTTTAGTAATTTGGCCTGAAGGCATGTCCCCTCGAAGTGCCACTACTCTTTTTACCCCTGCTTTTTGGTATTCCCGCAGAAGTTCGTCAATTTTCTCAGGTTTGTCTCCTCCAAACGAGAGATGAGGTGCAACGCGACTACCTAGTCTTTGGATATCTAATACAGCGTGTTTCGTCCCTTCCTTTGTAGAGCCGCCTGCCCCGTAGGTTACGGAAAAAAAATCCGGTGAAAAGACTTTCAATTTGTTGTGAACTTTGAGTAGTCTCGCCGTTTCCTCTGGATTTCTCGGAGCCGAGAATTCAAAGCTTAGGTGCTGTTTCATAACGCGGCCTGAAGATCATCCACCTTGTCGGTCTTCTCCCAGCTAAACATTGCTTCTTCTCGACCAAAGTGCCCATATGCTGCTGTCTTTTGATAGATCGGCCTTTTTAGATCTAACATTTCTATAAGGCCCTTTGGCCTAAGGTCAAAATTTTCCCGGACTAGCTTTTCTATTTTTGCCTCGGGTAATTTTCCCGTGCCAAATGTCTCAATATTAATCGATGTAGGCTCTGCTATACCGATAGCATAGGAGATTTGAATTTCACATTTACTGGCTAATCCAGCGGCTACGATATTTTTTGCGGCGTATCGGCCCGCATAAGCTGCGCTACGATCTACCTTTGAAGGATCTTTGCCCGAAAAAGCGCCGCCTCCATGACGCGCCATACCTCCATAGGTGTCCACAATAATTTTTCTTCCGGTAAGCCCACAATCACCAACCGGACCACCAATCACGAAGTTTCCAGTTGGGTTAATAAAGAACTTTGTATCTTGATGTAACCAATTTGAGGGTAGAACTGGCCGTATTATTTGTTCCATTACCTCTGCTCGAAGTTCCTTGAGACTGACATCTGGATCATGTTGAGTAGATACGACCACCGCATCTATAGCCTGGGGTACGCCTTGTTTGTCGTATTGGAAAGAGATTTGACTCTTAGCATCGGGCCGCAGGAAAGTTAGATGGCCTTCATTACGAACCTCTGACTGTCTTTTTACCAATCTGTGAGCATAGGTAATTGGTGCAGGCATTAAGACATCTGTTTCATCGCACGCATATCCGAACATCAATCCTTGATCTCCTGCACCTTGCTCATGCTCTGCTGTCTCGTCTACTCCAATAGCGATATCTGGGGACTGTTTCCCTAGTGCGTTTATCACCGTGCAGGTAGCACCATCAAAACCAATGTTTTTGCTGTTATAACCGATATCAATCAGGACTTTTCTGCAAATTTTCTCAAAATCAACATCTACAGTTGTACTTATTTCGCCAGCGAGTACTACCATGCCCGTTTTTATTAGCGTTTCACATGCGACCCTTGCTTTTTCATCTTTTGAGATGACAGCATCAAGTATGGCGTCAGAGATTTGATCAGCAACTTTATCTGGATGCCCTTCAGAAACTGATTCAGAGGTAAACGTTTTAATTACTGTCATGTTTCGTACCCTTAACTATCTTCACCTGATTCTACTATTCCAGCTATTAGAAGCCCAGAAAACGCGCTGATAATCCTTCAAGTCGTTAAACAATTACATTCAGAGGCATAAAAGTTCGTTGATGATTCTAGTGTGCTAAGAGAGAATATCATGCTTATGAGTAAGGAATGTTCGGCTAATGGTTTCAAGGCAAGCAAAAGCGAATGCTATCAGGGCGCTAAGTATGGATGCCGTTCAGCAAGCAAACTCTGGACATCCGGGCGCGCCGATGGGTATGGCAGATATTGCAGAAGTGCTGTGGGGAGACTTTCTCAAGCATAATCCAGCTAATCCAGATTGGCATGATCGCGACAGATTTGTTCTTTCAAATGGACATGGTTCAATGTTGCTTTATTCGCTTCTGCATCTTTCTGGCTACGAGGTTTCTATTGAGGATATAAAAAATTTCAGGCAGCTGGGATCAAAAACCCCGGGACACCCTGAGTACAGCGAAACTCCAGGTGTTGAGACGACCACTGGACCATTGGGTCAAGGACTTGCCAATGCAGTAGGTTTGGCCTTGGCAGAGAAGATTCTTGCATCAAGGTTTAATCGAGATAACTATGAGATCGTTGATCATTACACCTATGCTTTTGTTGGCGATGGCTGTTTGATGGAAGGTGTTTCTCATGAAGCCGCCGCCCTTGCCGGTGTTCACAAGCTTAGCAAGCTGATTTGTGTTTATGATGATAATGGGATTTCTATTGATGGGAATGTGGAGGGATGGTTTATTGATAATACTCCACAGCGCTTTGAAGCTTATGGCTGGCATGTTATCGCGAATGTCGACGGGCATAATTGGGAACAAATTAACAAGGCATTAAAGGAGGCCAAAGAATCGAATCTCCCGACTTTAATTTGTTGTAAAACCATAATAGGTTTTGGATCCCCAAAAAAATCTGGCACTGCCTCTGCACATGGTGCCCCACTTGGAGATGAAGAGGTATTGCGTGTAAGAAAATCTCTCGACTGGCACTTTTCGCCGTTTGAAATCCCTGAAGAATATATGCAAGCCTGGGACGCTCGAAAAAAGGGTCAAAAATTTGAGGCTGTATGGAAAGAAAAATTTGCAAGCTACTCTTCGAGCTTTCCTGATCTGGCTGAAGAGTATACTCGAATAATGTCAGGATCCCTTCCGGATGGTTGGGAGGTAACTATGGATGCGCTTCTAAAGGATGTAAGTGAAAAAAGCGAAAGTAAGGCATCTAGGAGTGCCAGTAGTGATGTGATTTCTGTTTTAGCCTCGATTTTGCCAGAACTTTTAGGAGGGTCTGCGGATCTGACTGGTTCAAATTTGACCAGCTGGGAAAATGCTTTACCAGTGTCTGACACTAATCCTGGAGGTAATTATATCTATTATGGTGTGCGAGAGTTTGGTATGACGGCAATCGCTAGTGGGTTAGCTCTGCATGGCGGCTTGATCCCCTTCTCGGGAACGTTCTTAACCTTCATGGATTATGGGCGCAATGCGGTCCGCATGTCAGCTTTAATGGGTATACAAAATATTTTAGTTTATACCCACGATTCGATTGGTCAGGGCGAAGATGGTCCCACGCACCAACCTGTAGAGCAGTTAGCTAATCTTCGTTCGACACCGAATCTAGAGACTTGGAGACCCTGCGACACTGCAGAAACTGTAGTAGCCTGGAAAGCAGCAATTGAAAGAAGGGTAGGACCAACTGCCCTAGTGTTCTCTCGCCAGAGTTTGCGCGCCCAACCAAGGAATGAGGCCCAAATTGAAAAGATCAGACGAGGAGCCTATATCCTACGAGATTCGTCAGAGCCTGTAGCTATTGTTATTGCTACAGGCTCTGAAGTCGAGATCGCAGTCAATGCTTATGAAGAACTGTCGCGGGATGGAGTAGCCATTAGGGTAGTCTCGATGCCATCAGCTGAGGTCTTTGAAAAACAGGCAGAAGCCTATCGTGATTCCATACTACCTCCCTCCATACGCTGCCGTCTGGCTGTAGAGGCAGCCCATCCAGATTATTGGAGAAAGTGGGTCGGATTGGAGGGCGATGTGATTGGTTTAAAAAACTTTGGTGCCTCGGGTCCTGGAAAAAAAGTTTTCGAGCACTTTGGGTTTACCTCAGCAACCTTGGTCAGTGTTATCAAAGAGATGATTTAATCTAATGACAGATATAGATTTTTTCGACCTCGATCTAAAGGATAAGCGTGTTCTAATTCGAGAGGACCTCAATGTGCCGATGGAGGATGGTAAGGTTATCAGCGATGCCCGTTTATCAGCAGCGCTACCAACAATTAGGCATGCTTTAGATAATGGGGCCGATGTGATGGTCATGTCACATTTGGGTCGGCCACGTGAAAATATTTCTATTCGTGATCAACCAAAATTTAGTCTGAGGCCGGTAGTGGAACGTCTAGAAGTCCTCTCGGGGCTAAGTTTTGAGTTAGTGACGGATTATTTGGATGGATTTGTTCGAGGTAACGCCGATGTAGCAGTTTTAGAAAATGTTCGTATAAACTTTGGTGAAAGCACAAACGATAAAGCGTTATCTAAACGTCTTGCTGCATTGTGTGATATTTATGTAATGGACGCATTTGGTTGTGCCCATAGAGCACACTCCTCGACAACTGGAGTAATCAACTATGCTCCCCTTTCATGCGCAGGACCATTATTAAGGTCCGAGCTTGACACATTGAAAAAAGTATTACATTCGCCAATCAAACCAACTTTGGCGATTGTGGGGGGTAGTAAAGTTTCAACTAAGCTCGCTGTGTTGGAGTCGCTTATTACCCGGGTAGACCAATTAATAGTTGGCGGTGGTATTGCGAACACATTTTTAGCCGCAATTGGAATGGATATAGGCAGTTCTCTTTATGAAAAAGATTTATTGGATTTTGCGGCCAATGTTTATAAAAAAATCGATGTTCCTTTACCAACTGATGTCGTGGTTACTTCGGAAATGAAATCAGGTGCAAAGATCAGAGTTTGTGATGTGAGAAACATCCGATCCGATGAAATGATAGTTGATTTTGGTCCGGAGAGTGTTTCACGCCTAAAAAAGTCTATATCTATTGCAGGCACTATTTTATGGAACGGACCTATTGGCGTGTTTGAAATTGCCTCGTTTGAGGAAGGGACTAAACAAATTTCACAAGCCGTAGCATCCTCAAGAGCATTTTCTGTGGCGGGTGGCGGAGATACTCTCGCAGCAATTGAAAAGTATGGTCTGAAGTCTGATATTTCCTATTCTTCGACAGGTGGTGGTGCATTTTTGGAATATTTGGAAGGTAAAACGTTACCTTCTGTCGAAGCGTTAGCGAAACGTTTAGTTGTTCAGGAGGCTTGACGATGATATCTGAACATGTGCTCGAGCAAATAGGTAATATTACCGGTTCGGTTTACACCGATAATACTACACGCCAAAGCCATGGATTAGACTGGACACGTTTTCATGAACCCGATCCTTCGGCTGTTGTATTCCCAAGAACAACACAGGAAGTTAGCGATCTGGTTAGGTTGGCGAATCAGCATAATTTTGGGCTAGTACCTTCGGGAGGCAGGACTGGTCTCAGTGGGGGAGCGGTAGCAAACAATAAGGAGTTGGTAGTATCTTTTGACAAAATGAATAAGATTCTTGAATTTGACCCTATTGACTTTAGTATTCGTCTAGAAGCAGGGGTTGTTACTAAAACCCTTCAAGAATATGCAAAAACCAAAGGGCTCTACTACCCGGTAGATTTTGCTTCCTCCGGTTCCAGTCAAATCGGAGGTAATATTGCTACTAATGCTGGTGGTATCAAAGTACTAAGGTATGGTCTTACCCGTGACTGGGTTAGTGGTTTGAAGGTTGTAACGGGGCGAGGCGATGTACTGGAACTCAATAAGGGTTTAATCAAGAATGCCACTGGCTATGATCTTCGACATTTGTATATTGGGTCTGAGGGAACATTGGGTTTCGTAACTGAGGTGACTGTGCAACTCACGACAGATCCGGGGAACCTATCAGTTGTGCTCTTAGCAGTTCCAAAAATGACTGATGTTATTGAAGTTTTGAGTGCTTTTCGCAGAAGGGCGAGTATAACCGCTTTCGAGTTTTTCTCTGAGCTGGCTTTGAAGCATGTGATGGATCACACTGGCCTTGTAGCTCCATTCCCAAAGCCTTCAGACTATTACGTATTGGTAGAGTGTGTAGAAGATGGAGATGCCATTTCGGACGTCTTCACCGATTGTTGTGATGCAGGTTGGGTAACCGATGGCCTAGTAAGTCAAAGTGGACAACAAAATAATGATTTTTGGCGATACCGCGAAAATATCTCAGAAGCAATCACACCATTTACTCCCTATAAAAATGATATTTCTGTTCGTGTCTCAAAGGTCCCACATTTCCTCGCAGCAGTGCAAAATCAGGTCTTAAGTAAATATCCTGATTTTGAGATTGTTTGGTTTGGTCATATTGGGGACGGGAATCTCCACTTAAATATTTTGAAACCAAAAAGTTGGGAATTAGATCGCTTTAAAAAACGTTGTGAGAAAGTAAGCGAAAGCATACTTGGCGTTGTCTCCTCGTTTCAGGGAAGCATATCTGCTGAGCATGGGGTGGGATTGCTTAAAAAGAATCAATTACAATACACGCGTTGTGACTCAGAAATATTAGCGATGAAGGCTTTGAAGGAAGTATTTGATCCCAATAACGTCATGAATCCAGGGAAGTTAATCTGATAACTTCTTTTCCAAGACTTCGTTTGAAGTGCCTACTAATAAGACATCAGCCGGACGAAGAGCAAACAAACCATTCGTAACCGTACCGACGATAGAATTGATAGTTTCTTCTAAAGATTTTGCATTGGAAACAGTCAGGT
>MDTB01082722.1_pt1 | contig 38016 bp, 42 predicted proteins | sample 811161 | NCBI WGS metagenome assembly MDTB01 (sample SAMN05326650, study PRJNA326480) | marine metagenome | isolation source: seawater | place: Mediterranean Sea | collected 2009 | reverse complement strand
TGGGTTTTAAATCTTCAACAAAATATACGTGTAGCAGAAAGTGTGCCTATAACTAAACACAATCAAATCAGGTGCTTATCAATTAGCTTTATTTGCAACTGGTTTTTATTGCCCTAAATTGGTGCAATGTTAACACATTCACTTGATAGTAGGGCTTACAAACACAGGAATTGGATTTTTTTTTCAATAAGGAATTTTAAAAAAGTGAATACTATTATGATTTTATGTTGACTGGTATTTCCAACAGGTTTAACGCTTTAATATAGTGCATAAACGCCCAATAATGCATCAAAAAAAAGCATTTTGCGGAATTGAAGTCAACTAGCTATCTTTGTCAATGCCCTTTTGATACATTTACACAAGCCTTTTTTAATCCAGCTAGCACAATCGACTTATGTCAAATACAGATCCAATCAAACTCCTAAAGAAAGGTAAGAGTCGCTCCAGCGAGTATCTATTACCTTATGATGGTGCTTTTTTCCCAATTGAGGTGGGAGAGTTAATACGGGCAGAGGTTGACCTTACGATCGTAGATGTCCGCACCCACGCGGAGTGGGTTTTCGTTGGAAATGTTCCAAATAGCCTTCATATAGAATGGCAAATTTTTCCAACAGGTGCTCAAAATCCCAACTTTATCGACTCTTTGAGAGAGCTAACGGCCAAAGAAGATCGCTTGATATTTATGTGCCGCAGCGGGATCCGGTCGCATGACGCCGCTAAAACCGCGAAGCTCGACGGTTTTTTGCAGGTTTTCAACATGCTGGAGGGTTTTGAGGGAGATCTTGATAGTAGTGGAAAGAGAAATCGATCGGGGGGATGGAAATACACTAATTTGCCTTGGAGGCAAAGTTAGGAAAATTAACCCCAGAGCTCCATTCCCTCAAAAAAACCGAGTTGCCAAAATACTATTAAAAATAATCCTAATGCAATCCTGTACCAGCCAAAAATAACGAAACTGTGTTTTGATACAAAGGCGATCAGTATTTTTACAGTAACTAAAGCCGAGAAAAAGGCGGTGAAAAACCCTACTAAAAAAATCGTATAATCTCCGTGACTAAAAATATTCCAGTTTTTATAAACATCGTAAACTGTTGCTCCCAGCATTGTAGGGATTGCTAGGAAAAAAGAGAATTGAGTAGCTGTTGTTCTTGATAAACCGAAAAACATTCCTCCGATTATTGTGGCTCCAGATCTTGATACACCTGGACACATTGCAATACACTGCGCGCAACCTACTTTTAAAGAATCGACAATCGTCATATTTTCGATTGCTAAAGTTTTGGGTGTAAATTTTTTTTTTTCGAACCATATAATTATTATTCCTCCCAAAACAAGAGCAGTGGCTACCGTTATTGGCGAAAAAAGAACATCCTTTATAATTCGATAAAAAAGAACACCAAAAAATGCAGACGGCAGGAACGCGACAATTATATTTATGCAAAATTGATTCGAACTTGGTTTGCGTCCCAATCCTATCAATACGCTGAACAGCTTATCTCTAAAGGCAAAGAAAATTGATGAAATCGCACCTAATTGGATAAATATAGTGAAAACTTTCCATTGTTCATCCGAGAATCCAAGTAAGCTTACTGCAACTATAAGATGCCCTGTGCTAGAGACTGGTATAAATTCAGTGAGTCCTTCAACGACACCTAATATAAAAGCTTCTAGATAATTCATAACTGTAAATATATTAAAGCGTTGAATTACAGTGCATTAATTATGGGTAGAGTCTTTCACATAGATGGTCGAGCCTTTTGCTAGAAACTCCTCCGCTTTGTCGGTCATGCCTTTTTGTATAGCACTAGCTTCAGTAATTCCTTTTTTTTTGGCGTAGTCTCTTACATCTTGAGTTATTTTCATTGAGCAAAAATGAGGGCCACACATGGAGCAAAAATGAGCCACTTTAGCTCCTTCTTGTGGTAACGTCGCGTCGTGAAACTCTCTAGCTCTTTCAGGGTCAACACCCAAATCAAACTGGTCTTCCCACCTAAAATCAAACCGTGCTTTTGAAAGAGCGTTATCTCGAAGCTGCGCACTCGGGTGTCCTTTAGCGAGATCTGCAGAATGCGCGGCGATTTTGTAAGTAATTATACCTTCCTTAACGTCATCTTTGTCTGGAAGTCCAAGGTGTTCTTTGGGCGTCACATAGCAGAGCATGGCGGTCCCGTACCACCCTATCATCGCCGCACCCATGGCCGAAGTAATATGATCATATCCAGGAGCAATATCTGTTACGAGCGGTCCCAGGGTATAAAAAGGAGCTCCATGGCATTCATTAAGTTGGATGTCCATATTTTCTTTTATCATGTGCATTGGAACATGCCCTGGTCCCTCGATCATAACTTGGACATCTTGCTTCCACGCTAAGCTAGTTAATTCGCCGAGTGTTCGAAGCTCGGATAACTGTGCGGCATCATTGGCATCAGCATTCGAACCCGGGCGAAGCCCATCTCCAAGGCTAAAAGAGACGTCGTAAGCCTTCATAATTTCACAGATATCTTCGAAATGTGTATAAAGAAAATTTTCTTTGTGGTGAGCTAAACACCATTTCGCTAAGATCGAGCCTCCTCGAGATACTATTCCAGTAAGCCTCTCAGCTGTAAGCGGCACATACTCAAGTTTTACCCCGGCATGGATCGTAAAATAATCTACTCCTTGCTCTGCCTGCTCAATAAGGGTGTCGCGAAACAAACTCCAAGACAGCTCCTCAGCTTTACCATCTACTTTTTCTAAGGCTTGGTAGATTGGTACAGTTCCGATTGGTACGGGTGAATTTCTGATGATCCATTCTCTAGTTTCGTGAATGTGTTTACCTGTGGAAAGATCCATTACGGTATCTGCTCCCCACTTTATTGCCCACGTCATTTTGTCAACTTCTTCTTGGATGCTCGAAGTGATGGCAGAGTTGCCAATATTTGCATTTATCTTAACTAGGAAGTTTCTGCCGATAATCATAGGTTCTGATTCAGGGTGATTTATGTTAGCAGGAATGATTGCTCTTCCCTCCGCCACTTCTTTACGAACGAATTCCGGCGTAATTTCATTAGGTATTGTAGCTCCGAAGCTTTGGCCATTATGAATTTTTCCTATCTTTTTCTTATCTTCATCCGACAAATTTTCCAAATAATATTGCCTTAGAACATTTTCCCTAATCGCGATGAATTCCATCTCTGGCGTAATTATTCCCTTCCGGGCGTAATGCATTTGGGTTACATTGTTTCCACCAATTGCTCTCCGAGGTTGGGTTCGCTCAGGAAAGCGAATTTCGTTAGGTATATTTTTCGCGCGTTGTTTTTGGCTAAACTGCGAGGTTACGTTTTGTAACTTTTCGGTATCTCCTCTTTCTTCAATCCAGATGCGCCGCAGACTCTTCAGGCCTTTTTTAATGTCTGACTTTTTAGTCGGGTCGGTGTAGGGCCCGGAGGTATCATAAGTAAAAAAACTCCCGTTACTTTCCGTGCCTCGATCTGAAACTGAGTCTGTAAGGTTAATTTTTCGCATTGGAACTAGCAAGTCACTTCTGGTTCCTTGCACATAAATCTTCCTAGATTTAGAAGTTTCCCCGTCAGTTGGCTCGATAATCTTGGCGGATTTAGTAAGAAATTCTGCATTAGCATTCATGTTGAGTGACCTTATTTCTCTGTGTGGCATTAATTGATTAGGCTACCATACTATCCTAAATTGCTATAGGAATACCTTTATCTGCTTTAGTCAACTAAAAGTTTTATCAAAATGTTGTAAACTGAACCAAATAATAAAACAGTTATGTGATAATTGTCATATTTTCATAAGACAGAGAAGAAAAGAAAAATGGATTTTAGCCGGGCTAAGCAAAATATGATCGACAGTCAATTAAGAACGTGGGACATAATTGACCAAAGAGTTCTAGATACGTTTTTGCTTCTAGATCGCCAAGATTTTGTTCCGCCAAAGTTTAAAGAACTATCTTATGCTGATGTTGAAATTCCAATAGGTTTTAATCAAACGATGCTTACCCCTAAACTGGCGGGCAGATTGATTCAGGAAATAGAGATTAATAGTTCAGATAGTATTCTGGAAATTGGGACTGGAACCGGATACCTGACAACAATTCTTAGTTATTTAGGCGGAGATGTCGTAAGTTTCGAGATCAATCCGGAATTACACAAGACTGCTTCTATTATAATGGATAAACATACTCAAGGTAACGTTAGGCTTGAACTTGGCGATGGCCTGCAAGAAGTTTCAGGTCAAGATTATGACGCTATTGTTCTTACAGGGTCCCTACCGGCCATACCCGATTTTATGAAAAATAAACTCGCAAAAAGTGGGAGAATGATCGGGGTTTTTGGCAGACATCCCATAATGAGTGCGATATTAATTTCACGCCTGAAAAATTCATTATTTGACGAGGCTAAAATTTTTGAAACCTGCATCTCGCCCCTTGCTGAGGCGGATGCAAAGCCTGAGTTTATATTTTAGTATCAAAAAATTAGGTATTGAAACCATCTTGGCATGCCGTGGATTTGATAAATTATCGAAAACAAATATTAAGAAAAAAAGTAAAGAGCATCAGAGATGCTTTGCCGAATAACAAACGTACTAAACTAAGTAATAAAATAGCGTCTAGAATAATCAGGAGTCGCTTTTTTGACTCAGCTAATTGTGTCGCAGCTTACAGCCCCATTGGCTCGGAGGTAGATACTTCTTTTCTCATCGCAAAAATTTTGAATAAGGGCAAGTCTCTACTTTTGCCGTTGGTAGAAAACAATATGAAGGTCTTATCATTTTACGAGGTGGTTGATTACTTTGCAGATACGGTTGAAGGCAAATGGGGGATCCGCCAACCGGTTAGGGAGAGGTGTAATTTGGTCTCTCTCAGTACAGCTGACGTCATAATTGTCCCGGGCGTAGTTTTTTCTCCGCATGGAGAGAGGATAGGCTACGGCGGCGGATTTTATGACTCTACTTTACCAACGGCTAGAAAAGGTGCTTGTAAAATCGGTTTAAGTTTTGCTTGCCAAATATTTAAAGACATACCAATAGGAACGAGAGACAAATTGGTTAGTGCGGTTATGTGTGATAATGCTACCTATGGTGATACGCATTAATTTGCCTACAAGCCGAGAAGTTTAATCGTTTTCAAAGTTGCACCCTGTTTATTTTTTAGAAAATTTATCCCAGCAGTCGCTAAGTTTTTCCTTGTGTTAGGGTCGGTAATTAAAGATTCTACTTCGATTGCAAGTTGCTTATAGTCCTTGACTTGTCGTACGGCGCCGGCTTTTAGGGCTTCTCGAGCTATTTTTTTAAAATTAAAAACATGTGGACCAATAATAACTGGCTTTCCAACAGAATGAGCTTCAAGAAAATTTTGCCCTCCAAAAGGAAGCAGGCTTCCCCCCACAAAGGCTACATCGCATGAGTAATAGAATGCAAATAATTTTCCAAGCTCATCTCCCAAGACTATTTTTGTAGAGCTTTTTACTTTGGTGGTGTGGGATATTTTTTGGAAAGGCATTGAAGCAGATTTTGCTAAACGTGCAATTTTATCAGACCTGTTTGGATGGCGAGGAACGATTACAGTTAAAAGATTGGGAATATTTTTTATTTGTTGGATTGCTTGAATAATAATTTCCTCTTCCCCTGGCCTTGTACTTGCCGCGAGAAATATTGGACGTAATGCGTCGTACTTAATTCGCATGACCTTTCCAACTTCTTTTTGTATTTTCGGAACTTCTCGGTCAAATTTCATACTCCCCGTGATAAATATATTCTTATCTACAAAAAAATTAAATCGCCGAGCATCCTCTTTTGTTTGCGCTGCTATTAAACTAAGTTGGTTTATAGTATTTCTGCTAAGTGCGAAGAGTTTGGTGTATTTTCTTGCTGATATTTTCGATAATCGCGCATTTATCAAATTAAGCGGAATGCCATTACTTTTGCATAATTTAGTTAAATTTGGCCATATCTCGGTTTCAATAAGTATCCCCATTTTAGGCTTGTATGTTTTTAAGAATTTTTTTATGGAAGGTGGAATATCGAGTGGTAGGTAAATCACTTGAGTTTTTTCTCGAAAAATGCTTTGAGCTATTTTTCGCCCTGAGGGTGTTGTGGTGGTAAAAACAATACCTTTATTAGGGTGGAGTTGCCGAATTTTTTTGTAAAGCGGCTGTGAGGCGTATACTTCACCGACTGATACAGCGTGGATCCAAAGAATATCACGGCTATCTACAGAATTTGTGTATACACCAAATCTCTCCAAAATGTTTTTATGATATTCCGGTTCTTTAAAACCCTTTAATATTAATCTCAAAATGACAAAGGGGAGAGAGAGAAAAGCCGCGACGGTATATATCATGTGAACTCAGGTACAAGTTTGCCTAGTGATTTTGAGATATCGTGTAATGCCACTGTTTCGTCGACTCCCCCCAAATTAACAATATTTTCAGAGCCATACAGTCCGGTTTTTTGCGGGTCAGTGGCCAAAAAAATGCCTATAGTTGGCCTTTTAAGGGCTGCAGCAAGATGAGTAAGTCCAGTATCAACTCCAAGCACTAGCGTTGCGTGTAACAAAACCGAGCTGACAATATCCAAGGGGGATATTGGATAAACGATACTATCTTGAATTTTTCCGACCAACTGGTTTGCTGTTGAATAATCGGAGTCGTTACCAACTAGTAGAACACACCTTAATCCTAATGCAGTAAGTAAGTTTCCAGTTGATATCCAATCTTGGAATGACCATGATTTATCCTTTCTACTCGAAAATGGTAATAGAATCGCATAAGGCTTCGAAATATCCAGGACAGGTGCTAAATTTACTTTGGATAAAGTTAAACCAAATCTAGCTTTTTTTTTGATTTGATACCCCATCGATAGTGCCGCCAAACTTCGATTACGGTCTACAGCATGATTTTTTTTATCTACCTTAAGCCTCTTGTTGTAAAAATAGGCGACCGGCTCACGAGCACTACTTCTATCTAATCCAAAAGAGGGTCCTCGAGCAATTCTACTGATCAGTGCACTTTTGAATAGTCCCTGCGTGTCGATAATGGCATCGTATTTTTTTCTTCTTAGGGCTGATAGGAAAGTCGATATTTCCCGATAAGTTTCAGGAAGTCGAAATTCTCGGCGCCATCTTCTAAGTGACACGGAAATAGTCTGACTAACATTGGGGTGCAAACTAGGTAGTACTGAGTAATTTTCTTCGACGACCCAGTCTATGTTCGCTTGGGGAAAATTTTCCCTAAGGTCCGTGATGGCCGGAAAGTTGTGAATAATGTCACCTAACGATGACGTTTTGACTACTAAAAAATGACTCACTAAGTATATTTTTTCATGTGATAAATTTGTTTGAAATTTTATGTTATTAATACATTATATATGGGCTAACATACATGTGAAGCTGAAACTTTGTTATCTTTTGTAAAATAGGCAAATACAATTTATGACTTCGTTAAAAAAATGAAAATTATGATCACAGGTTCCAACGGTTTCATTGGCACCTACATATCTAATTATCTGGAAAATCAAGGTCATGAAATTCTGCGAGTGGTGCGCCATAAGGAAAATCCTTGTGATGTTAAAAGATTCTGTACACTAGATTTCGAGAAGATGGAAGCAAGTCAGCATCTTTTTCAAGCGGTTGATGCCGTAATTCATCTCGCCGGTCTCGCCCACATTCCAGATAAAAATCTAGATCCTCTCGATGCTCGTAAGATAAATGTTACGCAAACCTTAAATTTAGCTTCGCAAGCAAAAAAAAACGGTATATCAAAGTTTGTCTTTTTGAGTTCGGTGAAAGTGTTGGGTGAAGACTCTGGCGATAGTTTTCTTTCTGACACGTCTGTTCCCACTCCAACCACGGTTTATGGTAATCTCAAATGGGAGGCTGAGGAGGCTCTTCGAGATCTATTCGATAAAAAGACATCTTTCTTGTTTGTTCGTGCTCCGTTGGTTTATGGACCTTTGGTGAAAGCCAACTTTTTATCTTTATTAAAAATCATCAACACGGGTCTTCCACTCCCCTTACGTTCAGTCCAAAGTTATAGATCATTGCTATTTGTTGGCAACTTGGCAGACGCTATCCATTGCTACTTGATCAAAGATAATCCTGAAAGTGGGGCATATTTGCTTTGCGATGGGGACGCTCAAAGCATTCCTGCAATCTGCCATTTTTTAGGTGAAAGCCTTAATAGGAAAGTAAGGTTATTTTCGGTGCCGAAAAGTTTTTTGTCATGGTTGCCAGGAGGCTCGAAGCTAACGTCTTCACTAGTAATTAGTGACTCGACATTCAGATCACATTTTTCTTGGGATCCCCCATTTACACTTAATGAGGGTCTTGCTGAAACAGCAAAATGGTATTTGACACGACAATGATAATTCTCCCGGTAATTAGTTTCTTAGTTTCTGCGTTAGTGCTGGGAATACTTCTTCACCCGCTATTTAGTAAATTCGGCTTAGACCACCCTAATCAGCGTTCAATGCACATCTTTCCAATACCTAGGACGGGGGGTATTTCAATCCTGAGTGGATTTTTTCTGACTTGTTTATTCATTTCGGGCGATGAACAATACATATTAGTGCTTGGAATATTTATTGGTGGACTGTCTTTGATGGATGACCTTTTCAATCTGAAAATAATAGTTCGTTTTGTTTTCCAGCTCCTGGTGGTCGGAATATTTTTGTTTATTTTAGACTTTCCACTACAAACTTGGCTATTATTTATCGTTACTTTATACATACTTTGGCATATTAACTTGTTTAATTTTATGGACGGTATGGATGGATTGGCGGTCACCATGTCGTTAATTGGGTTTCTTAGTATGGGGGTTTTAGCCTTTCATGAAAATTTTTTTCCCATGGCTTTAGTGTTGTTTTCTATATCTACTTCTTTAATCCCTTTTTTTTGTTTTAACTTCAGTCCGGCTCGAATCTTTATGGGCGATTGTGGTGCAATATCTCTTGGTTTTATTTCGGCTTCCATCGGTTGCTATGGATGGCTTGAAGGTGTTTGGTCATTATTTTTTCCGATTATTTTATTTTTTCCCTTTATCGCAGATGCGAGTCTGACTCTTCTTAAACGTCTTTTTGCAAGGGAAAACATATTCAAGCCGCATAAACAACACTATTATCAAAGGCTAGTTGGGCTTGGAGTATCAATCAAGGGGGTCTGGTCTTGTTATACTCTAATAATGTTATTATGTGCTATCTTGGCACTTTCAACACACGATATGTCATTGGTTTTTCAAGGATTTGTCACTTTCTTATTGTTTGTGATCTTTTTTGTTGCAGCAATTTCGGCAAAATTTACTTTAAGGCAATAATGATTTCCTCTAACCCGGCATGAAAAACGCGATAAGTAAAAGACAACTTTTAGTGTCAATATCTGATGTTGCTTTGTCTCTACTAGCATGGTTTTCAGCTTATTGGCTACGTTTCAATTTTTCTATTCCAGCTGAGTATGCCAACGCTATGATTTTAGCTATGCCGATAGTGTTTTTTGTTCAAGTTATTCTATTTTGGGTTACTGGAGTTCAGGCAGCTTTTTGGCGTTTTACTGGGCTTATAGATTTAAGAAAACTAATAGTTTCTATTTTTTTATCTACTTCGTTAATTTCCTTAGTTCTGTTTTTTTTGGGAAGAGGCATTCACGTTCCACGTTCTGTATTGATTCTATACGCTTTGAATTTCTGTGTATTTGCTTGCCTTGTCAGGGTTGGTTACCGATATCTAAAAGAGAGGCAGTTTTTTGTGTTTGAAAAGACTGCAAGAAAGCCAGTTTTGGTTCTAGGTGCCGGGGTTGCTGGGGAAATGCTGGTTAGGCAGCTCCAGGGCAGCTCATCTTGGTACGTGGCAGGATTTTTGGACGACGATTTGGCAAAAAGAGGAGGCAATATTCATGGTGTTAAAGTATTAGGAATATTGGGAGATCTAAAAAAAGTTGCTAACTCGTTGGGTATTCGTCAGGTAATAATGGCGCTACCGTCTGTTAGTCACGAAGTTCGAAGAAAAGTAGCAGCCTCGTGTAAATCTGCTGGAGTTGAGACTTTAACAGTACCCGCAATTGATGATCTTGTCTCGGGTAACGTATCCGTTAGTGAAATAAGGGAATTAGAGCTTGATGATTTGTTGGGAAGAAACCCTGTACATTTGGACGTAGAGGGATTAAAAAGCCACTTGGATGGAGAGATAATTTTGGTGACCGGAGCCGGCGGATCCATAGGGTCAGAGCTTTGCCGCCAACTCGCAAGATTTTCCCCCAAACTAATTATTTTACTAGAGAACTCTGAGTATGCTTTATATCTTGTGGAGACTGAATTACGAGATAACTATCCAGGATTAGATTGCCGGCCAGTTATTGGGGATGTAAGGTCCGAAAGTCGGGTTCAGGAAACGATGAGTAGGTATAAGCCTAGAATAGTTTTTCATGCGGCTGCGTATAAGCATGTTCCTTTGATGGAAAATAATAATGCTCTTGAAGCTGTTAAAAATAACGTCTTGGGAACAATTAATTTAGCAAAAGCCTCCCGATCAAACGGAGTGGAGAGTTTTGTTTTTATATCCACCGATAAGGCAGTCAATCCAACTAGCGTGATGGGTGCGACCAAGCGTTTAGCCGAGATGGTTTGTGAATCATTTCAAAATCTTCAGAGTAATAGTAAAACGACCCGTTTTGTAGTAACGCGTTTTGGAAATGTTATTGGATCGACCGGTAGTGTAATTCCTCGTTTTCGACAACAGATAAAATTGGGGGGGCCATTGACGGTTACTCATCCGGATATAAAAAGATTTTTTATGTCTATTTCGGAAGCAGCACAACTTGTTTTGCAGGCATCAATCATAGACGATTCCGGGGCTATTTACGTCCTTGACATGGGCAAACCTATAAAAATTGCGGACGTTGCGCGAGAACTCCTAAGACTTTCTGGTAAAACAGAGGCAGATATCGAGATTGTGTACACCGGGCTCCGTGACGGAGAGAAAATGTCGGAGGAGTTGTTAGCGGACGGTGAAATTCTAACTGATACTAACCATCCAAAACTGAAGACCGCAAAATGTAGACCTGTCGATGAGGAACTCATATTTCATATCGAAAGTGATTTTGTGGGTTTGAACATCGCTGATGATATAGAGATTAAAAAGAAACTTAGAAAATTGATACCAGAATACAAGCCGCTATAATAGTTTCTAAAAGATTGTTATCTCAAAATAAAGGCTGTAAAAATAATGCACCTATCCGGTCTGGATCAAATTTATATCTTAAATGTTCGTAGCTTTGAAAAGCGACGGATCCATGTAAAAAAAGAGCTCGATAGGTTCGGGCTTGAGGCTCAGTTTATTTTTGATTGGGATATTTCAGATTTGACGGGAGCTGTGATAAAAAAGTTTTTCCGAGCTGATAGTAGTTTATCGTTAGCTCAAAAGTCTCTTGCGATGAAGCATATTACAGCATTACAAAAGATTATAGATAACGAGCAAGAGACAGCCTTAATTCTAGAGGATGACGTAGTATTAGCCGATAACTTTGTAGACGGAGTTAATCGATCACTTTCCGAGAGACATCTGTATCCTAAAGAAAACGTGATATTTATTGGATGCGGGGGAAATTTTTATACTCCAAACAGCGAGCGACGGTTAGGAAAAAGCCTTTATATTAACAAGCGGGGAAGGTTTGCTGATTCTTATATTCTTGGAAAGTATACCGCCCAGTTACGCCTTGATTGGTTGTTGGACAACAAGATTGATAAACCAATTGATAATCAGTTCGAATATATTGATAACCTATTAGGTATCACAATGCTATGGCTAGAGGACCCTGTAGTGGAGCAGGGGAGCAAAAATGGACTGTTCAAGACGCAACTTGAGCCATCATGGCCAAGACTTATTCAAAAATTGAAATTTAGTTGGGAAAAGATTCGTAGAAAATATTTGTATCAATTTTGGAGGTGATTTTGTCTGACAATTTTTTTCAGGAGTTGGGTATATTAATTTGAAAAATATCTTAATGCATTGGACCTTTGTGGCACCAAATATCATGCGCATAAGTGCAATTGGTGCGGCTGCGGCTGTGGGTTTTTCGACTGCGCTGACTAGCATTTTTTCCGCGATTTTGGTCATAACTTGTCTTTTTTCTTGGCGCTTGATCGACCTTCTTCGACAATCTTTTTCAAACCCTATTAGTAAAATGGTATTAATTTTTTTTACAGTTTTGGTTTTTGGGTGCTTTGTTGGATCAGTTAGTTTGGAGAAATGTTTAGATTCACTTTGGTCATGGAGAAAAGTTTTTTTTATTGTGATACTAATACCGATTTTTTATGATGAATTATGGAAAAAAAAATTCCTGGCAATTTTTCTTGCCACAAGCTTATTGGGTCTTTTAATATCATCACTGTCGTGGCTGGGATTGATTGAGTATCAAATTGACAATGCTCCAGGTGTGGTTCTGCAAAACTGGGCTACTCAAGGGATGATCTTTGCCGTGTCTATATTGATACTATATTATCAGGCGGAGGAATTTCAGAATTGGTCTAGAAAATTCTCTTACGGGTTAGCGTTCATTTTTTTACTAAATATTATATTTATCACTCCTGGTAGAAGCGGTTATATTGCGCTAGGGGCTGTTTTAATTACTATTGGCGTATCCAAATATGGTCTTAAAAGATTGCCGCTCATTGGGATATGTTTAGTTGCTTTTGGTTTTACCGCTTATTTATTATCGCCTTCGATGCAGGAGAAAGTTAATGCTGGGTTCCGGGTGTTCCAAGAGTATAAAGTTGCTACCAAACCTCCTTTAAACTCGGAAACGTTTAGACTAATGGCGTACGAAAATACATTAGAGCTGATAAAAGAGCGATCATTAATTGGACATGGAACCGGGAGTTTCGAAAATGTATTCGGAAACCACGTTAAATACAAATACTCTGATTGGCGAAATCGAAAAATTTCGGATCCGCATAATCAATATTTGTTTATTGTTTTTGAGAATGGATTAATCGGATTGCTTATTTTTGTATGTTTTCTGCTATCTCCTTTTTTTTTAAAATTACAAAAAAAAGATAGCTTTTATTATATTGGAATAGGGGTGCTACTAACTTGGTTAACGACTAGTTTTTTTAGCTCGCATTTTCGAACGTTTTCGGAAGGACACTTAGTAGCGTTTTTTATAGGTGTAATGTTTTCGTCACAAAATCGGTTGATTACTCGGAGGTAATTTTCTTGAAAATATCGGCTGTAGTTATTACCCATAATGAAGAGAATAATATTTTAGCCTGTCTTGAATCGATTCGATGGGTCGATGAAATAATTGTAGTTGATACTCACAGTACAGATAAAACAGTCGAGCTGGCACGGGCGTTTGGAGCAAAAGTTTATCAAGAGACTGCATGGGATGGATTTGGACCTCAAAAAAATAAGGCAATGCAATATGCAAATGGTGATTGGATATTGTCTATCGACGCTGATGAGCGAATAACCCCGAAGCTAGCTAAAGAAATTATCGAGCAAATTAAGATTCACTCAGAAGTAGAGGGAATTTTGGTGCCTCGTCTATCGAGTTATTGCGGGAAATTTTTAAAACACGGGGGTTGGTGGCCCGATTATGTTCTACGGTTGTGCCGTAAAGGCCGGGGTGTTTTTTCTGATGATTTAGTACATGAGAAATTACTAGTAAGTGGTGCAACCATAAAGCTAAAGAACCATATCATTCATTATTCTTTTGAAAATTTTGAGCAAGTTCTCGGAAAGATTGATAAGTATTCGAGTTTAGGTGCACGGCAATTAGTTTTAAGAGGAAAAACCTATGGCTTAGGTGCTGCTCTTTTGCACGCTCTTAGTACGTTTCTCAGGACATACCTGTTAAAAGCTGGATTTCTTGATGGTCAATACGGCTTGATGTTGGCGATATCAAACGCAGAGGGGACTTACTATAAGTACCTAAAGGTAATGCTTTTACAGAAACCGGACAAATGAAAATTGCAGTTATCCTCACAACTTACAACCGACCCGATATGCTTGAACGAGTTTTGGAAGGTTATTCCCAACAGAGTGATCGACACTTTGAATTGATAGTGGCTGATGATGGATCTACATCAGACACTAATATGTTATTAAAAGGGGTCAAGTCCGCAGTGGATTTTCCGATTCGGCATTGTTGGCAAGATGACAATGGATTCAGAGCTGCAAAGATACGAAATAAAGCTGTGAATATGAGTAACGCTGAGTATTTGATTTTTTCCGATGGTGATTGTATTCCCCATTTTCGATTTGTGGAAACGCACAGGAGGTTTGCGGAAACTGGTTTTTTCTTATCAGGCAATAGAATTTTACTTAGTGAGATTTTTACAAAAAAAGTTATACAAAGTGGAATCAACCTAAATAATTTTAATTTCAATAAATGGATTAAAAGTTATATATCAGGCGATATAAATCGTTTAACTCCTTTAGTATTTTTTCCTGACACCTCATTAAGAAAAATAAAATTAAAAAAATGGATCGGTGTCAAAACGTGCAACTTATCTTTATGGAAAAAAGATTTTCAACAAGTGAACGGATTAGATGAATCGTATCAAGGATGGGGTTTAGAAGATTCAGATTTAATTGTTAGATTAATAAACTCCAAGATATTTAATAAGAGCGTGAAATTTGCGGCGCCTGTATTTCATCTTTGGCACCCTCAAAATAGTAAGAATCAAATAAAGAAAAACTTGTCGCAACTAAACAATACGATTAAGGAGCGACGGATAAGAGCTGTAAAGGGAATAGAGCAATATGAGTAGGAAACTTAGCAATACGTCTAATAGCATTTTGGTAATTTGCACTAGGCGTATTGGTGACGTTTTATTGAGTTTGCCCGCCATTAAAAATTTAAGAAATAGATATCCGCAAGCCAGAATAGACTTGTTAGTTTTTTCTGGCACGCAGGAGATTCCTGCGCAAATTGCATATATTAATAATATAATCGAAATCGACGAACGTCCTGGTTTTATGCAACACCTTTTGCTGTTTATTAAAATATTTAGAAGATACGAAATTGCTATCAGCCTTCTCCCTGGTGATAGACCGGTGATATATTCTTTTGTGGCAGCGCCAACGAGGATCGGATGTCTCACCGCTAACTATAAAAACAGATGGAAACAAAAGCTTTTAACTCGATGGGTGCCATATGATGATTTCAATACCCATACCCTTGTTATGAATTCGAAAATTACTGAATTATTGGGTATTGATCGAAAAATACCGATTGATCTTAATTTTAAGTTCATTGGCAAATCGGAAAATAGTTGTAGGTTTTTTCCAGAAATTGCTACTTATGCTGTATTGCATATATCTCCTCGGTTTGCCTATAAACAATGGAACTTATCAAGTTGGCAAATTCTCGCTCGTGCTTTGTATTCGATGGCCGGCCTACAGGTTGTATTAACGGGTGGAGGAGCTGAGGACGAGAGAAATTATGCTGAAGAGTTGATGCAAGACATGCCAAAGAATGTTAGCAACCTTGTAGGGGGGGTCAGTTTAAGTGATTTATCGAGGGGGCTTTTGGGGGCAGCTATTTATGTGGGTACGGATACCGCAGTAACGCACCTTGCAGCCATGCTAGGAACCCCGACGGTAGCTCTCTATGGACCGACGAACCCAATAAAATGGGGGCCATGGCCCAAAAGTTTTCTTGACAGAGGAGAAAATAGCCCCTGGGGTTTAGTAGGGTCTGGGAAAATTGGAAACGTTCACTTAATACAGGGAACGAATCATTGTGTTCCCTGCATGATGGAAGGATGTGACCGCCATCAAAAAAGCGAAAGTAAATGCTTAAAAGAACTGGATCCTAGCCGAGTAGTGAAAGCTGCAATGAAAATGCTGGCATTGTAATTTCCTCAATAGTTGATAAAAAGGGTCTTGTGGGCTAGTTCCCATTTGCAGCTTGAAGATCAGCATGATAAGAAGATCTGACTAAGGGGCCACTCTCTGTGTGCTTGAAACCGAGCCTAGTGGCATTTTCTTTGTAGAGCGCGAAAGTCTCTGGCCGGACGTAACGATGTACAGGCAAGTGCCCGTTAGTCGGACGAAGGTACTGCCCGATGGTCAGCATATTTACTCCAGAAGATCTTAGATCTATCATCGCTTGTTTAATTTCTTCATCCGTCTCGCCCATTCCTACCATAATCCCAGATTTTGTAATAACGGTGGGAAAAATCTCCTTAAATTGCTTTAGTAACTTAAGGGAATGTTTGTAGTCGGCGCCGGGGCGAGCCTCTGGGTAAAGCCGGGATACCGTTTCGAGGTTATGATTCATAATATCGGGTAATCCATTTTGTAATTTTTGGAGGGCTAGATCAAGGCGGCCACGAAAGTCTGGCGTGAGTATTTCGATTCGTGTTTTTGGTGATGTCTTGCGGATAGCGTTAACACATTTTGTAAAATGTTCTGCTCCTCCATCTTTTAGATCGTCTCTGTCGACGCTTGTAACAACTACATATTTGAGTTTAAGGTCAAGTACTGCATTTGCCAGATTATTGGGCTCTTCCAATTTTGGCGGCGCAGGACGTCCGTGTGCCACATCACAAAAGGGACATCTTCGTGTACAAAGGTCACCCAAAATCATAAATGTCGCGGTACCGCCCCCAAAACATTCACCGATATTTGGACATGAGGCTTCCTCGCAAACGGTATTTAACTTTTTTTTGCGAAGAATGCTTTTGACCTGTCGAAAATTTTCATTGTTTGCGATTTTGACTTTTATCCAACTCGGCTTTTTTAGGATGTTAACTGGACGAATCTTTACCGGATTTTTCGACGTTTTAGCTACTCCGACTTGTCTTGGGAAACCTTTACTCATAAGGCTTTTGATAATTCATCAATCAATTTTTGACAAATTAAATCTTTATTATCGGTAACGCCCAAATCTGATAACTGAGTCACTTTCATTCCAGATATTCCACAGGGATTTATATTTTTAAAAGGCGACAGGTTCATATTGATATTTAACGATACGCCATGATAACAGCAACCATTTTTTATACGAAGACCAAGTGATGCAATTTTCCTCTCTTCAACGTATACCCCAGGGTGTTTAGAGGATCCAAATCCAATTATATTATAATTTTTCAATAATTTAATAACGACATTTTCTAGCGCGCGGATCAATGATCTAATAGAAATTTGCCGTCGCCGTAGATCTAAAAGCGTATAGATTATTAATTGTCCGGGTGCGTGATAGGTAATTTGTCCCCCTCTGTCACTTTTATAGACCAATATTTTTTTTCGTTACCCATTAAATGTCTTGGATCACCAGCTAAGCCCAAAGTATATATGCTTTCGTGTTCAAGTAACCAGATTTCGTCTTGGGTATGCTCTGAACGAAGAGCGGTAAAAGATTGCATCGCTTTGAGGGTTTTTTCGTATTTGGTAATACCTAGATACCTAACTAAAAATGTATCTTTATTAATAAGTTTTGATTTTGAATTATTCATAAAATGGTTTACGTCTATTTTTCAAAAGACCATTAAAACCAATGGGGATCTTGATAAATCATTGTAGAGTTCGTCTAATTGTTGTTTGGAGATTGCTCTAATTGTACAAGTGATGCTTTGATAGTTACCAGATCTGCTCGATCTAGTTTCGGCGGTGCTTGGAGAAAAATCTGAGGCGTGGCGGATTACAATCTTTGATATCTCAGATTGAAGATTCAACTGAGATTTGCCAATTATTTTTATTGGAAAGTCAGTTGGAAAGTCTATAAGTGATTCGTTGTTCATTATCGATGTTAAGCTACGGATTGACTTTTTGTGGAATACTACAGCTTTTAATTGATAGTTAGAAGCTTTAAGATAATTATTCAGAACTAAATAAAACTAGAATAAATGCCTATGGAATTTTACATCGAAGCCTAACTGGTAGTGTTTTAAAAATGAAATCAGAGACCGAAAATTCAAGGAACGTAGCCCATATCTTATCCGAAGCACTCCCCTATATTAGGCGATTCCAAGGAAAAGTAATAGTTGTTAAGTATGGCGGAAATGCAATGATAGAGCCTTCGCTCAAACGCTCTTTTGCTCGCGACGTGGTTCTTTTAAAACTGGTTGGGATGAATCCAGTAGTTGTCCATGGAGGCGGACCGCAAATTGATAGTTTGCTGAAAAAAGTAGGAAAAAAAAGAGAATTTGTTCAAGGAATGAGAGTAACTGATAGCGAGACCATGGATTTGGTAGAGATGGTTTTGGGGGGACTGGTTAATAAAGAAATAGTTAATTTAATTAATGAGCAGGGAGGAAAGGCGGTTGGATTAACCGGGAAAGATGGAGCTTTCATAAGGGCAAAGAAGTTGTTGGTAACTTCGGAGAGCGAGGCTGAACGAGATCTTGGACAGGTAGGTCAGGTCGAAAGCATAGATCCCAGTTTGATAAAATTTTTAGAAAAAGGCGAATTTGTGCCGGTTATAGCTCCCATAGGCGTGGGTCCGGATGGGGTTTCTTACAATATAAATGCCGACCTTGTCGCAGGAACGTTAGCAGGTGTCCTACAGGCTGAAAAATTGATTTTATTGACCAACACCGAAGGAGTGCTAGGACATGATGGAGCACTTCTTACCGGTCTTTCGCCTCGTGGGGTTAATGATTTAGTCGATGCCGGGGTAATTCACACTGGTATGTTGCCCAAGCTAAAAGCTGCGATAGACGCTATAAATAATGGGGTATCAACAGCTCACGTAATAGACGGTCGCGTTGAACATGCGCTTTTGCTTGAGGTGCTCACTAATCAGGGAGTTGGTACCCTCATTCGTCGTAATTGATACACTTGTTTATTTCTACCACAAACATGGGTTATTACACATAAGGTAAAAAAAATGATGCATATTGCCCGTCGAAATACTTGGATTTTCGATCTAGACAATACGCTACATGATGCGGGGTATTGTATTTACCCTCAGATAAATCGACTTATGACCCGATATATAATGGGTCAACTCCAAGTGGACCGAGGACAAGCAAATGATATTCGTATCGGTTATTGGAAAAAATATGGAGCAACGATAATAGGGCTGATTAAACACCATAATATTGATCCCCATCATTTTTTAAAAATTACTCATAATTTTGAAATAGAGAAAAATAACATTAAAGCATCCCCATACTTGCACCGTCTTTTGCAAAGGTTAAACGGACGAAAGTTTATCTTTTCGAATGCACCGCGTGCATATATCGATGAGGTTCTACGGCATTTGAAAATAGCAAATTTTTTTTCAGATGTTTTTTCAATAGAATCAACGGGTTTCAAGCCAAAGCCCAACATCTGCGGATACCATATTTTGCTACAAAAATCTAAAGCGATAGCAAGCGACTGTATTATGGTCGAGGATACTCTTCCCAATTTACTAGCAGCTAAAAAGCTAGGTTTTAAAACGATTTGGTTAAGTTCAAAAGTTTATAAACCAAAATGGGTCGATATTAAAATAACGGATATCCGTCATCTGGTTTGAAAGATTTTTTTATAAAATAGATTTTTTATGGGTCCTGATGGCAGGCGGTGCAAGCTGGATCTTTTAGCAGTTTCAAAACTTTCCAGTCAGCCGAGAGCCCGTTGACAAGGAGAAGTTTTCCGATCATTGGATCTCCAATTTCCATTAAAATCTTTAAGGCCTCGATTGCCTGTATGGTTCCAACTAGTCCTACCAGCGGTGACAACACTCCTAGTTCAGCACACTTTGTCTCTTCAAAATCGCTGTCTGCAGGATACAGACACTCGTAGCATGGACTATTCGGTTTGGATTGGTCAAACACCGATATTTGTCCTTCAAACCTGATTGCTGCCCCTGAAACCAGTGGTTTTTTGAATTGGGTGCATGCTCTGTTGACCTGATGGCGTGTTTCAAAATTATCAGAGCAATCCAAGACAATATCGGCTATTGAAACCGCTTTACTTAGTTCGTCCCCGCTTAATTTTTTATCCAATAAATCTACAAGGGTATTGGGGTTTAAAGCCTCCAAAGTTTCTTTTGCCGAGAGCACTTTCTTTTTACCTATATCAGGAGTGGCATGGATAATCTGTCTTTGGAGATTAGTTAGGTCAACCGTGTCTCCGTCCGCGATCGTGAGTTTGCCAATTCCACTGGCGGCGAGGTACATGCTGACCGGAGCGCCAAGACCCCCGGCACCAATAACAAGAGCATGGGCATCGAGCACCCTTTCTTGACCGTCGATACCTATTTCAGGAAGAAGTATATGACGGCTAAATCTTAGTAACTGTTTGTCGTCCATTCGTTTTACCCCCTTAATGTAAGGGAAGCCGTAATGCTAGTAAAAAAACGGATCAAGGCAAAGAAGGTATTAATTCGCCCTTATAATTTGCAATCCCTTAAGTAAATTTATTGCCTGGTTGAGCTGATAATCATCCTTTGAAACTATAGATATCGAAGCGTTTCCCGTCGGTGCATCGTCGTCTTTATTTTCAATTTCATTTTCCTCGTTTTCCAAAGCTCCTGTCAGGTCCGCTTCGCGAAGCGAAGTTCCGGATTCACCCTCCTGGATGGTGGCTTCTTCAACAATTATATCTGGCGTGATACCTTTGGCCTGGATCGATCTCCCATTAGGGGTAAAGTAACGGGCTGTGGTTAGTTTAATCGCGGTCTCGTTGCCCATGGGTAGGATGGTCTGAACAGAGCCTTTACCAAATGTTTGGGTTCCCATGATAACCGCTCTTTTATGGTCCTGAAGAGCCCCTGCAACAATTTCCGATGCGGAAGCTGACCCCCCGTTAACTAGTACAACCATCGCAGCCGATTTAGTTTCTTGAGGAAGATCAGCAAGGTAGTCCCGGTTTCCCCTCCTGAGGTAATAGTTGGGTTGGGCGTATAGTTTCATCCTAGCATTCCGCGTTCTTCCCTCCGTATACACCACCAATTTATCTTTCGGTAAGAATGCAGCTGAGACAGACACCGCAGAATTGAGTAAACCTCCGGGATCGTTTCTTAAATCAAGAATAATCCCTTTCATAGGTGTATTAGCTTCAGCAAACCGTTTGTTTATGGCTTCTGCTAATTTCTCGCCAGTGTGCTCTTGAAATTGAGTGACTCTGAAATACGAATATCCGGGCTCCAATAATGTCGATTTCACACTTTGAATTTGAATGACAGCTCGGGTTATGGTTATTATCCGTGGTTTAGCGTCCCCCTTCCTAATCAGAGTTAGTACGATATCTGTATCAGGCTTGCCTCTCATTTTTTTTACGGCCTCCCCCAGTGTCATCCCCTTAACGTTGGTATCGTCCAATTTGATAATAAGATCGCCTGATTTAAGTCCCGCCCGCCATGCCGGTGTATCCTCGATTGGGGCTACAACTTTGACAAAACCATCTTCCATGCCGACTTCTATGCCAAGGCCTCCAAACTCTCCCTGGGTACCGACTTTTAATTCTTTGAACGCATCAGCATCGAGGTAAGCCGAATGGGGATCTAGCCCCGAAAGCATTCCATTAATAGCTTCTTTAATTAATTTTTTGTCATCAACAGTTTCTACATAATCATTTTTTATCCTGCCGAACACCTCAGTGAAGGCTCTTAATTCGTCAATGGGGAGCGGACCAGTAGTAGACCTATCGGCTCGTGCCGAAAAGTTAAGACTTATAAAAATACCAAGAACAGCGCCTATTACTAACAGCCAAAAAGGTTGGAACTTACGGAACATCTTTAACTCCTTCTCGAACGAAAAAAACTACAAAATGACTCTGTATGAGCAAATTACAACATTCAAAGTTTCACCCATTTTAATGGATTAAAGGGTTTGCCCTTGTATCGAAGCTCAAAGTATAAACCCGAATTGCGATTTCCCCCAGTATTACCTACAGTTCCTACGGTCTCGCCTGCCTTAACGGTGTTGCCAACCTCTTCTAACAAACTTTCGTTGTTCCCATACAGACTAAGGTATCCACCTCCGTGGTCGATAATTAACAAATTTCCAAATCCTCCTAACCAGTCGGCAAATACCACTTGCCCCGATGCGATAGCTTTCACCGGCTGACCCGGTTTTGAGTCGATAAAAACCCCTTTCCAAAGAATATCACCTTCCCGCCTAGTTCCATACCTATGTTTCAAGACACCTACGGTCGGAAGGCGCAGTTTACCCTTTAATTTTCGGAAAGCCTTCCCATCTAGACTGGCGTCTGGTAACTGAGTATTTGAAATTCCTGTTTTTGTCTCTCTTTTTTTTGCCGCTCGCGCAAGCTCTCGAATTTTTTTATTTAGCATGCGTTCGTCGTTCTTTAAAGCCTTCTCTGTTCTTTTTATATCGCCCTTGACCTTACTTAAGATTTTACGTTTCTTTTTTTTCTCCTCAAGTAGCTTTTTTTTCTGAACAGTTTCAGTTGTTTTGATCTTTAATAACTTACTCTCTGTGGCTTTTTTCTCATCTGTTATTGTTGCAAGATCTGTAAGACTATCACGCAAATTACTGATTAATTTTTTGCGAGATTTTGAAATATATGATAAGTATCTGATTTCAAGAATTTTTTGACTATTTTCCTGCGGTCCGAGAAGTATTTTTAAAGCTGTAGCTCCATTATCTTCGTTCACGTAAAGGTGGTAGACAAATTGCTCAAGAAGTCGTTTCTCAGCGTTTATATTTTTTCTTACAACTCTTGCCCGTTTTTCCAATTTCTGCAGATCGTTATGAATTTTTTTCTGTTTATTCGCGATATTGTTAAGTTTTAAATTTGTTTTACTTATGGCTCGTTCAGATTTTTTCAAATCCCGATAAATTTTTTTTTGTCTTTTTTTTGATTGCTTTAGATCTTTTTGCTTATCTTCTATCTTCTGTCTCAAGTTATCGATTTTTTTTTGTTCAATCGACTCGGCTAAGCTAGCCCTTGGAAATATAGCCGTGGAGAGTATTAATGCGAGTAAGGTGATCGCTATTTTATTTTCAAATTTACCCATCAATCTTTAATTGATTTGCCACCAATTCGGCAGCCTTTTGGGCTTCTTCAGGATCACCTAAAAAATATTTGTGAGTGGGCTTAATGTTCTCGTCAAATTCGTATACTAGTGGCACTCCGGTTGGTATGTTGAGGTTCATAATTTCTTCATCTGAAATTTTATCAAGATGTTTGATTAATCCTCTTATAGTGTTCCCGTGAGATACAAGTAAAATTGTTTCTCGCCTTCGAATTCTTTGGCAGATCACGTTTTCCCAAAATGGTATCACCCTATCGATAGTGTCTCCCAAGCATTCAGTTTTTGGCAGAGCGTTTGCTTCAAGAAAAGTATATCGTGGGTCATAATGCGGTGAGCGAGTATCTTCATTATCTATAGGGGGAGGCGGGGTTCCAAAACTTCGTCTCCATATCATTACTTGTTTTTCCCCATATTTTTTTGCTGTCTCGGCCTTATTTAGTCCCTCGAGAGCACCGTAATGTCTTTCGTTTAATCTCCAAGAAAGCTCCTGAGGAATCCAAGAAGCATCCAACGCCTCCAAGGCAATCCATAATGTTTTTATTGCCCGTTTTAATACCGAACAATATGCGTAGTCAAAATTCAAGCCAGCTGATTTAATTAAAAATGCTGCATTTTTTGCCTCTTTTTCACCCTCTTTGGTCAATCCGACATCTGCCCATCCTGTGAACCGATTTTCTTTGTTCCAGATGCTTTGACCGTGTCTGAGGAAAACTAATTTTGTTATTGTCATCGTAGGCAACTTCTCCCGTTCTTGAAAAGAAAGATACTCGTGATCTTCCTCGATTGTAAAACAAAAACGTGAATTCTAGAAAGAACTCAAATCTGGTATTAGTACAATTTCTATCAATCTGATTTTGGAAGGTCTTATAGTAAGTGATAAAATAGATGTCTAAAACATGGAGGCATTGTGGAATTCTTTATTGAAAATATTGGATTGTTTGTATTAGCAATTGGCAGCATGCTTTTTTTAATTTGGCCCTGGATCAGCAAGCAAATGAATGCAGTTTCCGAAGCAGAGCCTCTTGAGATAGTGAGAGTTATTAACAAAGGTAAAACACTTATCGTTGATATGAGGCCGGAGGATGAGTTCGGTCAGGGGCACCTATTGGGATCAAAAAATATCCCGGACAAAGGTTTATCGGAAAGGATAAAGGAAATTGAAAAGTACAAAACCAAAACAGTAATTCTGGTCAGTAGCAATAATTCGAGAGCCGTAAATGCTTTTATGTTATTGAGAAAAAATGGTTTTGAGTCCATCATAATACTCCGTGGCGGGGTCAATGCATGGCAGCAAGCCAATTTACCCATGGAGAAAACAATATGACGAAACATGTTAAAATGTACTACACGACGACGTGCCCGTTTTGCAGAAAAGCGCAGGAATTGTTTACTAAGTTAGGCGTCGATGAAATTGATAAAGTTGATGTGGAGCGGGATGAAGAGTCGCGGGATGAAATGTGCCGGCTAACAGGAAGGACAAGTGTTCCACAAATTTTTATAGGCTCGAAGCATGTTGGTGGGTGTGATGATCTATACGAAGCTTATAACAACGGTGATCTCGATAAATTGTTAAAAAAAAGTGATTGAGCATCCCCAAGCTTAGAGACAAAAATGAAGAAAATAGCGGTACTTGGAGCCGGTGCGTGGGGGACAGCTGTTGCCAAGGTGATTTGTGACAGCGGGAAAGAGGTGGCGCTCTGGTGTAGAAACTCTCTTGAAGCTGATCGGATGGTCCGAGAAAGAGAGAATAAGCGATATCTTCCCAGTATAGAACTCCCTCAACGACTTGATATCACGAGTAATTTCGAATCGATGATAAGAAATGCTGTGTTAATCGTGCTGGCGGTACCGGCTTCAGCTATGAGGGAGACTCTCAGAAGGGCTTTGTCCTTTTCTCCGGATGCCGGCTTTGTGGTTCTGAGTAAAGGTTTTGAGCAGGGGTCGATGATGCTTGCGGATCAGATTTTTGTAGAGGAGGAAACAAGGGCGGCGAATTATTTCGGGGTTTTGTCTGGTCCAGGGTTTGCCAAAGAGATAGCTTCGGGTCTACCCGCTGCTCTCACACTGGCATCTGAGAATAGACTTTTTGGTGAATCTGTTGTGGAGTTAATTCATAGCAGCCGCATGAGGTTATACCTGTCGTCGGATGTCCGTGGCGTACTAGTCGGGGGAGCCATAAAAAATGTTGTTGCCATAGCAGCGGGAATAGCAGATGCCTTAAAACTTGGACAAAGTGCCCGAGCTGCCCTCATAACACGAGGGCTCTCCGAAATGTCGAGGTATGGTAGGTTCTACGGCGGTCAGTCAAAGACTTTTCAAGGTTTATCTGGTATTGGAGATTTAACCTTAACATGCACGAGCGACTTATCGAGAAATCGAACACTCGGCATGGCCTTGGGTCAGGGAAAAAAATTGGAAGAGGTTGTTCAAAGTCTGGGCCATGTCGCGGAGGGAGTCAGCTCGGCGAGAGAACTTGGAAGGATAGCGGACATTAACAATATTGACTTACCAATTACGAGGGCTGTGTTGTCAATTCTGGAAGGTAGAGTTAGGCCGCCTGAAGCTGTAAAAAAACTTCTAGATCGATCACCAAAAGAAGAGGATTGACTCATCAAAAAAACATCGAGGTAGTAATTTTCTTAAGTTATGTTAAATAAAAGACGGATTAGGAATTCTTTTGATAAAGCCACTTTGACTTACGATGGTTCCGCTGTATTGCAGAGGGAAGTCGGTCGGCGTGTGATAGAGCGACTCGATCTTTTCAAAATAAACCCGGCTAATATTCTGGATATAGGAAGCGGTACGGGCTACGCAAAGACAATTTTATCTGACAAATTTTCAGTTAAAAAATTGATTGAACTGGATATTTCTTATGAAATGCTCGCGCATTCACATAGAATTAGTAAAAAAAAAATCTGGCCCTTCTCTAGAGGCGTGAATCAGATTTGTGGAGACCTAGATACCCTTCCTATCAAAGAAGGATCAATAGACTTTGTTTGGGCAAATTTCGTTTTGGATTGGGTATATTCAATACCCAATGTTTTTTCGAATATACGTAATGTCCTTTGTCCCGGTGGATTGTTCGTTTTCGCCACAATGGGTCAAGATACACTAATGGAACTCCGCGCCTCGAGTAAAGAGGCTCGATGTGACGGGTTGGTTAACGATTTTCCGGATATGCATGATTTAGGCGATAGTTTGTTGAAGGCGGGTTTTGTCGGGCCGGTGGTTGACGTAGAAATATTTTCTCTGACGTATCGCGGTCTGAAAGAATTAGTCAAAGAACTTAGGAATTGTGGTAGCTGTCGTAAGGCCGCTACTGGATATGCTAGCACCGAAACTTGGGTCAATATCGAAAAAAACTATGAAAAATTTCGAAACGAAGCTGGTAAGTTACCGGCCACTTTCGAGGTTGTTTACGGGCACGCTTGGGCTCCAGAGCATATGAAGACCTCTAAATTTCCGACCATCGAGATAAAAAAAGGGGGTTAATAATCAAAAAATTTATAAACGTCTGTTTATAAGTTGTTAATATTGTTTGGTGTGCATGCATATGCTAAATTGATGATGCTTCAAATTTTACGGACTTATTTCGCGACACACATTCTGGTAAATATATGGATAGTTCACAAATTGTTTTTAACTCCGTGCAATCGGTGCACGCGGTCTCTGCTGTTTCACGGAACTTTGTCTTTCTGTCCATCGGTTGTTTGACACTAACCATATCAGTAATATTTACTATTTTAGGGGCATGGCCAATTTTGCCTTTTGCTGGCTTAGAGTGCCTAGGACTCTTCCTAGCTTGGAAATGGCTAAAGCTTCACGAGGAGGACCATGAGCATATTCATATGCAGGGGAACATTCTCTCGGTAAACCTTAGAAATGGACATAATGTAAAAAAGGAAACATTTAATACCGATTGGGTCCAAGTTATTTTGAAGGACGGCCGACCGGGTTGTAGAATGCGGTTGATTCTCCGAAGTCATGGAGTAGATTTGGAGATTGGAAAGCTCTTGGGTGATAATGGTAAAAAAAAATTAGCTGGCGATATCCGTCGCCTTGTGGGAAACCGAAGACTTTAGGGTTTTTTATGAAAGAGTGGGATAGTATGAAGGTGGCTTCAAGTAAATTTAAATTAATAGGTACATTATTGTTTTTAGCTCTACCTTGCCTAAGTTTTGCAGCGTGGAATATGGATTTTCAGCCGGGCAATACGCTTTTAGCCCATGATATTCGGGAACTGCATGTCATCGTCATGGTGATCTGTGTGATTATTTTTGTTGGCGTTTTTGCTTTCATGTTCTATGCAATTTTTAAGCATCGGAAATCCGTTGGGCATCAGGCAGCAAATTTTCACGAAAATACTACCGTCGAAATCATCTGGACTGTTATACCATTTTTTATTTTAGCGGGTTTAGCCTGGCCAGCGACTGAAACACTCTTGGCTATGAGAGATACTTCGACACCCGATATGACCATAAAGGCGACTGGTTATCAGTGGAAATGGGGGTATGAGTATTTGGACGAGGGGATTCAGTTTTACAGCACGCTGGCGACTCCGCAAGAGCAAATTAATGGTACCGAAAAGAAGACAGAAAACTACCTTTTAGAGGTCGATAATCCAGTTGTAGTGCCGGTTGGTAAGAAGGTCAGGGTTCTCACAACCGCCAATGATGTGCTCCACGCATGGTATGTCCCAGCGTTGGCTGTTAAACAAGATGCCGTTCCGGGTTTCATTCGTGATACGTGGTTCAAAGCTGAAGAGACCGGGGTTTTCAGAGGGCAATGTGCAGAATTATGTGGGAAATTGCATGGTTTTATGCCAATCGTCGTTCACGTTGTTACCCAGGAAGATTACGATATTTGGGTCTCTGAGCAAAAGAATAAGGTGGCAAGTAGACATATTGGTGGAAAAGATGAGTTGGTGGCGGGAGCAAACTAGGTTCCCTCCGAGTGATGTTTTTAGTTAGATTAATTTGTAAGGAGAGTTAGATGGAAGCGGCACACGCGCATGATGATAGCCATGATCACGCACCCTCAGGTCTGATGCGTTATGTAACCACGACAAACCACAAGGACATTGGAACGATGTATCTTTGGTTTAGCTTTACCATGTTTCTAGTCGGTGGTGTCATGGCTCTTACAATAAGAGCCGAATTATTTCAGCCCGGTCTTCAATTGGTTCGTCCAGAATTCTTCAACACAATGACGACTCTGCATGGCCTTGTCATGGTTTTTGGAGCCATAATGCCTGCGTTTGTTGGGTTCGCCAATTGGCAGATTCCGCTGATGATTGGGGCGCCAGACATGGCCTTCCCCAGGATGAATAATTGGAGCTTTTGGTTATTACCTCCGGCGGCGATTCTTTTGGTTGGTTCTTTGTTTGCGCCGGGTGGGGGACCCGGGGCTGGCTGGACGCTTTATGCTCCGTTAACTGTTCAGCAAGGCATGGGGATGGATCTGACCATATTTGCTATCCATATTTTGGGAATGTCTTCGATTATGGGGTCGATTAATATTGTTACAACGATTTTAAATATGCGAGCTCCGGGGATGACTTTGATGAAAATGCCGTTATTTGTGTGGACCTGGCTCATCACGGCTTATCTCTTGATTGCGGTAATGCCGGTGTTGGCCGGAGCTGTTACAATGACACTAACCGACCGCCATTTCGGTACGCATTTCTTTAACCCTGCCGGAGGAGGAGATCCGGTGATGTTCCAGCATATTTTTTGGTTTTTTGGTCATCCAGAGGTTTACATTATCGCCATTCCTGCCTTTGGCGTAGTTTCTCAGGTTTTACCCGCCTTTTCGAGGAAGCCGCTTTTTGGCTATCCTTCAATGGTATATGCGACAGCTTCCATAGCAATCTTATCTTTCCTTGTTTGGGCTCATCATATGTATACGGTGGGAATGCCAGTAGAGGCTCAGCTGTATTATATGTTTGCAACGATGTTAATCGCGGTTCCAACAGGAGTGAAGGTATTTAATTGGGTTGCGACGATGTGGAAGGGGTCACTTACTTTCGAGACTCCAATGTTGTTCGCAATAGGCTTTTTGTTTTTGTTTACACTTGGCGGATTTACTGGCTTGGTATTATCGGTTGTCCCAGTTGACGTCCAGCTACACGATACCTATTACGTAGTTGCCCATTTCCACTATGTTATGGTAGCTGGAGCTCTGTTTTCGGCTTTTGCTGGTGTTTATTTTTGGTTACCAAAATGGATAGGCAAAATGTATGACGAAAAGTTAGGGAAAATACACTTCTGGTTGTCAATCGTTTTTTTCAATGTCGCATTTTTCCCCCAGCACTTTTTGGGGCTTGCGGGAATGCCAAGAAGAATTCCTGATTATTCTTTACAGTTTGTGGATTTCAATATGATATCTTCAATAGGCGCGTTCGGGTTTGGTTTATCTCAGGTCTTCTTTTTGTATGTATTGTTGAAGGCGATAAAGTATGGAGAAAAAGCTCCTCAGAGACCATGGGAAGGAGCAGATACTTTGGAGTGGACACATCTTCCTAGTCCAGCTCCTTATCACAGCTTTGAGAAAGCTCCCCAAGTTAAGTAACAACGGGTCTTAAAACTTAGCAAGTGGGGAGGGGAAATCTAACCCTCTCCATTGTTTACATATCTCAAAAAATATGGATCAAAACAAACGAAACAAAGCTACAGGACTGATACTTGCCTCTATAGCGGCGGGTTTTTTCTTTGTTTTCATATTCAGAGAGTTTTTTATTTTATGATTGAGGATCAAAGAAACGCTAACCAACGTATGATGCGTAAGCTCGTGGTAATGGCATTTATGATGTTTGGCTTTGGGTATCTTTTGGTTCCCTTGTACGAAAAGATATGTGATGTAACTGGCTTAAATCAGGTAGTAAAGGCTGATGAGGTGAGCAACACCCAGATAGACGATACTCGTCTTATAAATGTAGAATTTGACTCTAATTCGAGAGGGGGGCGTTGGGAATTAAGAGCATTGGAGTCAAAAAAGACGGTTCATCCTGGGGAGCTGATCGAAGTAATGTATGAGCTGCATAATCCGTCAGATATTTCCGTTCTAGGGCAAGCTATTCCTAGCTATGGGCCAGCCTTTGCTAGTCGGTATATAAAGAAACTAGATTGTTTCTGTTTTACGCAGCAAGAAATTCGGGCTGGCGAAACTCGTCAATTACCCGTCGTATTTGTAATCGATCCTGAGGTTCCATCAGAAGTACACACTATAACTCTCTCATTCACGATGTTTGAAGTTGAAGGAAGAGGAGCTATAAACGACGGTAGTTAATATTTGTTATTTCTTAGTCCCGATTACTTTTATGAGCCGATTCCATTGTTGGCTAGGAAATGCGATAATCAAGTTTATGAAGATTGAATTGGGGAAAAATATTTGGAGGTGTAAAAAATGAGTTCGCAAACCGGAGGCTACTATTTACCAGCCCCGTCTCACTGGCCCATAGTTGGCTCCATTGGTATTTTCTTTTTGGCTTTGGGTGCCGTCCTTATGATGAACGACGGCGGGACGACTGCGACGGTCGTTTTGACGACGGGGGCAGCGATCATCACCTACATGATGTTTGGATGGTTTGGTACTGTCATTCGTGAGAGTGAAAGTGGAAAATATAACGAACAGGTAGATGTTTCTTATCGTTGGGCTATGGGTTGGTTTATTTTTTCCGAGGTAATGTTTTTTGCCTGCTTTTTTGGAGCCTTGTTTTATATGCGAGTTTTGTCATTGCCGTGGCTTGCTGAGGCAGACACTCAAGCTCTGCTTTGGCCTGATTTTCAAAATACTTGGCCTATTTCGGGTCCAGGGCTTTCCGAAAAATTTACTCCCATGGGAGCGTGGGGAATACCTGCTTTTAACACTTTACTGCTTTTATCCTCGGGAGTAACAGTCACGTGGGCTCATTGGGCTTTGAAAAAGGAAAAACGAGCGCAGCTAATCTGGGGTTTGTTAGCTACGGTGTTACTTGGTGTAGTCTTTCTAGGTTTTCAGGTATATGAGTACGCTCACGCCTATAAAGATCTCAATTTAACACTCGAGCAAGGAGCTTACGGAGCAACTTTTTATATGCTGACAGGGTTTCATGGTTTTCACGTTACCATCGGCACTATAATGTTGATTGTGATGCTGCTGAGGTCAATTTACGGTCATTTTACTCCGCGTAACCATTTTGCCTTTGAGGCGGTGTCTTGGTACTGGCACTTCGTTGACGTGGTGTGGTTGGGACTTTTTGTAGTGGTGTATTGGCTATAATTTTTCGTTCGGGAGAATGCCAAAATAGTATCCGCCCATTAGCATCAAAAATAAAGCTAAAGACAGCGCAATTCGGAAGGTAAGGGCTTTTACAGTTCGGTCTGACCCGTCTCCTTTGTCCTTAACCAGATAGAATAAAGCTGATCCCAAGCTGCCAAAAATTATAATCAGAAATATAATTACTATGTATTTCATTTGCAGAGCCTTAAGCTAAGCTTGAAAAATCCCAAGCATTGCGATAATTCTATATGGAATCTCATCAATACAAAAGGTTAAAACCTAATGCGTTAATTAGTCTTGTGGCAGTTTTAGGACTGTTTTTGACTCTTCTCGCTGCAAATTGGCAGTATGATAGAGCTCTATACAAGCAAGGATTGCTTGAAAAATATAACCTCAATTCAACACTACCCGTTTTAGATCTTATTAATAGCGATATTTTTACCTTCGATGATTCCAGATATAGAAGGGTTTTAGTTCGAGGTAGATTTCTTCGGGATGAAGTCATTTTTGTGGATAATAAAATTGTTAATGGTGTCGTTGGCTACGATACTATCGTTCCGCTGAAAATTTCACAGAATGCTACTGGATCTGCGGATGCACAAATCATCCTTGTTAATCGTGGATGGATGGCTTGGGGGTCGAGCAGAATTCCAAATGTTAACCGAACTATACCAACGGAAATTGTTCCAATCGTTGGGAAACTTGATTTTTTAAAAGATGAAGTCTTTCTTTTAAGCGATATAATCGTTGAAAAAAAACTCTGGCCTGCGATATACGTAGGAGCGGTCAAAGAAAAATTCGGAGAGAATGTAAAAAAACTTATTATCTATGAGGAGAATCTGCAGGCTGAAATGGCTAACTCGTTTAGAACTCCAGATTTTGGTATAGACACTCATTACATGTATATGGGGCAATGGCTTCTTTTCGCATGCTTGATAGTGGTTTTGTATTTTTATTTCATGGTGTGGGAGAGAAAAAAAATTGGAAAAAAAGAAAAGTAACCTTACGTTGTGGCTTATATTAGCTATATGCGTCCTCCCATTTGTTTCGGCAGTTGGTTTGTTTTTCTACTGGACGCCCAATCAACTAGTCAATTACGGCGATTTGGTGGATCCAAAACCGCTCCCCGACTTTTTTAATAAACATAGCGATAAAGTCGAGGAATTAATGCACGCATCAAGAGGCAAATGGTTGCTGCTTATAGTGGATAGTGGAAACTGCAATTCAATTTGCCAAAAAAAACTTTATTGGCTTCGACAAATTCGCTTGGCGCAGGGAAGAGAAATGGAACGTGTAGGGAGGGTGTGGCTTATTAATGATCTCGCTCAGCCTTCAGATGAATTGTTGGGACAATTTGTTGGCACTGAGTTAATGCGTCTTGCCGATGAAGACCTATTGTTCACAGGGGTTGACAATACCCCACCAGAAAAAAACCTATTTTTAGTTGACCCACTTGGAAACTTAATGATGCGTTATTCAATAGATTCAGATCCTAATAAGCTAAAAAAAGATTTGAAAAAATTATTAAAAGTATCCAAGGCGATAAAATACCGAGGGGATAGGTAGGTCCATATTATGGAAAATAATCTGTGGCAGTTTTCTCTAGAATTATTTCATATGGCGATTTGGGTTATGATTTTAATCGGAATATTCTTTTTTTTAGTTAGAAAATGTTCGATAAAACTTATCGTAATAACTACAACGTTAGTCACACTGACTCTTATATCACTTGGGGCTTACGTTAGGTTGGCAGATGCCGGGTTGGGGTGTCCGGATTGGCCGGGTTGTTACGGAAAGTTAACTCCCGAAAGTGCAAAAGGCGATATAATCGCAGCGGAATTGAACAACCCGAATGGTCCTGTTACCGCGAAGAAGGCGTGGATTGAGATGACTCATCGATATTTGGCTTCAGTAGTTGGAATAATGATTATTGCTATCTTCGTAAAAAGCTTTTCATCCAAAAACACTCAAAAAAAGCAGGGAAAATTTAGCCGAAAATTGAACGTACCGTTTTTTTTAGTGCTGGCAGTTATTTTTCAAGGATTATTAGGCAAATGGACGGTGACAATGTTACTAAAGCCTGCTGTAGTGACACTTCATCTGGCAGGTGGAATGTTGATTTTGGGCCTCTTAGCTTACATGGTTGGATATTATCGGCCGCGATTACCGAAAATTTCTGATTTAGGTGTTATTCACAAGCTTGTTTCACTCGCAGTGGTTGCAGTTTTCCTTCAAATCATTCTTGGGGGGTGGGTAAGTACCAATTATGCTGGCTTGGCTTGCGTTGATTTTCCTACCTGCCATGATGTCATTACTCCTGATATGAATTTTTCAGAAGGCTTTAACATCTTCCGAGAACTGGGAAAAAATGCAGATGGCGGTGATATATCCCACCCAGGCCTTACCGCTATTCATATGGTACACAGACTAGGTGCATTTGTTGTCTCATTGATCCTAGTGGCCTTAGCTTATAAGTTAATCCGAAATCCGAACTTATTGAGGGATGGAGCATTAGTTATAGTTGTTTTGAGCGTCCAGATCGCCTTAGGAATTATTAATGTTATTTATCTACTGCCTTTTTTTGCAGCAGTGGCGCATAATACGATGGCAGGGGTGTTGCTATCGGTTTTAGTAATGCTAAAATCACGATTAAAAAATAGCCCATGAATTCACATGTTTCTATACATAAATTTTGAAAGCGGTTTTGCCCGCTTGGGAAGGCTAATTCAGCTCACAAAACCGCGAGTTGTCTCTCTGATAGTGTTCACAGCAGCGATCGGGATGTTCCTATCGACTACCGAATTGATTTCTGTCAAAACACTATTCTTTGGCCTGACAGGGATTTGGCTTGTGGCTGGTGCTGCGGCGGCTATAAATTGCCTTGTGGAGCAAAAAATAGATTCTTTGATGGCAAGAACTCGCCGTAGACCAAGTGTGACAGGTGATGTTAATGTTTTTGAAACACTGGTTTTTTGTTGCTTGGTAGGCGGATTTGGGCTTTCAATTTTGTATTTTTTGATTAATCCGTTAACTATGTGGTTAACTCTTGCCACGTTTGTTGGATACGCCATAATTTACACTGTTGTTTTGAAACCTTTGACACCTCAAAATATTGTAATCGGCGGGGCTTCAGGTGCGATGCCTCCGGTATTGGGTTGGGCAGCCGTTACGGGTGAAATTTCTCATGAACCTCTGCTACTTTTTTTAATAATATTTGCATGGACTCCACCACATTTTTGGTCATTAGCTCTGTACAGGAAAGACGAGTATGCAAAAGCGGGGGTGCCAATGCTGCCCGTTACCCATGGCGATAAATTTACTCAGATCCAAGTTTTACTTTATACCATTATTTTGTTTGCAGTTACTTTACTGCCTTTTGCTGTTGGTATGAGTGGTTTGATTTATCTACTTGGAGCATTAAGCTTAAATTCGATTTTTTTAGTATATGCTATCAAAATCTGCAGAAATTATAGCGATAAACTAGCGCGGTCAACCTTCCGATACTCTATCCTGTATTTGGCTGGCTTGTTTGCTGTTTTATTATTTGATCATTATTTTAAGATTGCGTAGTTGTGCCTAACCAATATAAGACTTTTCTTTATATCTTTTTGTATCTCGTGTCGCTAGTTGTTCTGATTAGTTGCAAAGGGACTCAAAAACTAAACTTTATCGGTACAGATATAACAGGTATCGAAATTGTCGATGAGGCGGTATTGATGGATTACAATGGCCGTAAGACAAAGCTCCAAGATTTCAAGGATAAGGCTATTATATTATTCTTTGGTTTTACCAGCTGTCCCGATGTATGTCCAAGTGCTTTGGCAAAGTTTGACCTTGTTGTTGAGGGTTTGGGTGAAAAAGCGGATAAAATTAGAGTTATTTTTGTTTCCCTTGATCCAGAGCGGGATGATCCTGATGTTTTGAGGACTTACGTAACGAGTTTTAATGATAATTTTATCGGGTTAACTGGATCGGAGTCTGAACTGTCAAAACTAGCTAAATCCTATAAAATTTTTTATCAAAAAACCTTCGAAGCTGATGGGGAATGCACTATCGATCATTTCTCTGGTGCTTATTTGATAGATAACTCCGGAAGACCGAGAGTACTGATAGGTCATACGCAAGCTGTGGGCGATATTGTTAAAGATGTCTTACAAATTTTAGATAGCTAGAAATGGTTATTTAAGGCTTATGATTGTTGAGAACTGATAAAACCGGATTTTGCCATTTCATCTTTTAACTGCTTCATAGCTTTAGTTTCAATTTGTCTCACTCGTTCAGCGGAGAGACCTAACTCAGTTGCTATCTCTTGGAGAGTCGACCCCTTGCCTTCTTTCAGCCATCTCCAAGTGATTATCTTTTGGCTTCTAGCTGGTAATGTTTTCAGTGCCTTCTTTAATTCAAGTGTCTGGAATTCATTCCATTGTTTATTCTCAATAATATTTTGCGGCTCATCGTACACGCTGCTGAGGGATTTTTTTGGAAACAGTGATTCCTTACTTTCATCCTCGGCTGAAGTATCGATCGTAGCCTCAGATTCGTAAAATCTCTTTTCCATATTACGAACGTCCTCAGGGGCGACCTCCAATGAGCGCGCTATATCCTCGATTTCTTTATCCGTGAGTGATTTTTCATCACGTTTTAGAGATCGAAGATTAAAAAATAATTTTCGTTGAGCTTTGGTTGTTGCTATTTTTACTAGTCTCCAGTTTTTTACTACGTATTCATTTATTTCTGCTTTGATCCAGTGGATTGCGAAGGAGACCAGACGCACACCCTTTTCGGGATCAAAACGGCGTACTGCCTTCATCAATCCCACGTTTCCTTCTTGTATAAGGTCAGCAAACGGTAAACCGTACCCCAAGTGATTTCGTGCTATTGAGACGACGAGCCTTAGATGTGAAAGTATAAGTTTTCGGGCTGCATCGAGATCATCCGTCTCCCTAAACTTCACCGCAAGCTGATGTTCTTGTTCTTGGGTCAGGATCGGGTACTTTTTAATCTCGGCCATGTAACCCTCGAGGCCAGCTCCGCCAGAGGGTATTGGCAGTGTTATAGCATGTGTCATATAGTCAATATCCCATAAATTTTTGTCTATTTTAGCACTCTGTGTTTGTGAGTGCCAGCTATTTTGTAAGTTGCTGTTTGTTCTAAGTGTTTTCTAGTCTTTTTAGGTGCCGAGTTGTCGATAACCATGCCCCAATCCAACCTAATGTAACCGCAAAGCTAACGACAAATAGGATTTGGCTAGACCTAAGAGAGTTCAAAATTAATTCTGAATCATAGAAATTTGCAAAAACTTCAAGATTTACATTAACTACGTATAAGAAACCGGCGGTTGTTACAATGGCCAAAAGGGCGCTGAGCAATCCTTGAGTAACTCCAAAATATAAGAAAGGTCTTCTTATGAACCCATTCGTTGCTCCGATTAATTTTGAAACCTCAATTTCCTCTTGCTGAATTAGGATTTGTAATCTGATTGTGTTAAAGGTAGTAACGAGGACCGAGGTTCCTAGAAAAATTGACAATACCCATACGATTATTTTGGCTAGTTTTACCAATGTGTGGACTTTATTAATCCAATTAGAATCTATTTGAACGCTCTCTACTCCCGGCAAGCGCTCTATTTCTTCTTGAAAATATTTAATACGGTCTGGGTCAGTGCTACGTGGCGATACCAGAAACGCATCCGGCAAGGGATTTCCCTCGATGTCCATAATGAAATCCTGTAAATCTTCGCGTTTTTGGAGATTGGCCATAGCTTTTTGCTTGGGGATAAAAATTATATTCGACACTTCAGGTAATTCTGTAAGGCTATTTTCTAATTCAGTAACTACGGTTCTGTTGGCGTCTAAATCAAGAAAAATACTTATCTGAGGTTCCGACGTTAACGAGTCCGTATATTTAGAAAGATTTTCTATCGCCAAATAAAAAATCAGAGGTAATGTTAGAGATAAACTAAAAACAATGATATTTAAAAGGCCATAGGTTGGATTGTTACATATCTGACGAAAAGCCTGTTTTGCGGCATCAATGTGTCCAAAAAAAAATCCCATTTAATTAAGTTCTCCATTTTTAAGCGAAATTTGCCGAGCCTGCATACTTTCAACCATCGCAGTATTATGGGTCGCGACAACAACAGTCACTCCAACTTGGTTAAAATCCTTTAGTATTTCAATAATCTCTCTTTCGTAGGCAACGTCAAGATTCGCCGTGGGTTCATCAGCTAATAAGATGGCTGGTCTATTGATTATTGCTCTAGCGATACAAAGCCTTTGTTGCTCCCCGCCCGACAAAGTAACCGGCATTGATTGTTCTTTTTTCAACAAGCCTACTTTATCGAGTGCCGCGCGAACACGACTAGGAATTTCCGACCTCCGAAATCCTGAAATACGTAGGGGTAGAGCAACGTTATCAAAAACATTCCTGTCATTCAAAAGTTTTGAGTCTTGAAAAATCAAACCGTAATTTCGCCTCAGAAAAGGAAGCGACCTCGGATTAATGTTAGTAACATTTTGGCCGTTAATGAAGATATGTCCCTCGGATGGTTTTTCCACTAATCCCATTAATCTTAAAAGCGTTGTTTTTCCGGCTCCCGAGTGTCCGGTGACAAACACCATTTCTCCTTCACTAACCGAAACGCTTATTTTTTTTAAGATAGGAACATTTTCCCTATATTTCTTTGTGATTTTTTCTAGTTGAATCATTAATGACATTTATAAAGGAACCGAGTTTATGTTGAAATAGGACTTTCTAAATCTGGTCTTACTGCAGCAAGGTTGAAACAAACTTATCAGCTTCAAAGACTTGCAAATCTTCGATATTTTCACCCG
>MDTB01131957.1_pt1 | contig 38026 bp, 34 predicted proteins | sample 811161 | NCBI WGS metagenome assembly MDTB01 (sample SAMN05326650, study PRJNA326480) | marine metagenome | isolation source: seawater | place: Mediterranean Sea | collected 2009 | reverse complement strand
TATGTATTGTGTTTAGTCTTAATCCAAGTATTTCTTTGCAATTATCAAGATGCTTTAAATATGATCTCGTATAATTTCTACAAGTATAACATTGACAGTCCTCTTCTATAGGCCTCATATCATCTTTGTAACGACTATTTCTTAGCTTCAAAATACCTTTTTTAGTATACAAAAAGCCAGTTCTTGCATTTCTTGTAGGAATAACACAATCAAAAATATCAACTCCTCTTAAAACCGCTTCAACAATATCTTCTGGTGTACCCACACCCATTAAATACCTTGCTTTATTTACAGGCATTTTATGGGCAATATTATCCAATACTAAGTTTCTCTCTACAGATGTCTCTCCTACAGAAAGTCCTCCTATCGCATATCCGTCAAAATCAATTTCAACAAGACCTTCTAGAGATTTATCACGTAAATCATCATATACTCCGCCTTGGATAATACCAAATATGTTGCTTTTTTCTTTTGTGACAGCATCCTTGGATTGTTTACCCCAAATTAATGAAAGATCTAGTGAAGATTCTGTTGTTTTTTTGTCAGCAGGATAAGGTGTGCATTCATCAAACTGCATTATAATATCTGAATTAAATTGCTCTTGTAACCATATTGATTTTTTTGGGTCCAAAAAAACTTTTTTGCCGTCAATAGGTGAATTAAAATAAACGCCCTCTTTTGTTATTTTTCTCAATTTTGACAAACTAAAAACTTGGTAACCGCCAGAATCAGTAATTATAGCTCCATTCCATTTCATAAAATCATGAATACCTCCATGTTTATTAATTATTTCTGGTCCTGGCCTAAGCATCAAGTGAAACGTATTTGCTAAAATTATTTTATATCCAAAATCACTAACTTCTAACGAAGACATAGTTTTTATAGTAGCAGCAGTACCAACAGGCATAAAACAAGGAGTATCTATTGTAAGGCCATTAATTTCTAAAGTACCAAACCTTGCTTTTTCAAAATTTTTTTTAAGTATGTAATTTATCATTATAATATTAGTGAGGAATCTCCGTAACTGAAGAATTTATAGCCTTTTTTTTTGGCAAATTCATACGCTTCTAAAATTTTTTCTTTATTATAAAAAGCACAAATCATCACTAGCAACGAAGATTTTGGCAAATGAAAATTTGTGATTAAATGATCAACAACTTTAAAATTGTACCCTGGTTTTATAAATATATTTGTTTCGTAAAAAGTATCACCTTTTTTTTCACCACTATAAAAACTTTCTAGAGCTCTCGCAACAGTAGTACCAACAGCTATAATTTTTCCATTATTATCTTTGCATCTCTTTATATCATTTATAGTCTTTTGAGGTAAACAGTAAATTTCAGAATGCATATTATGATTATTAATATCTTGTGTTTTAATAGGGGAAAAGGTCCCCATTCCGATATGAAGTGTAAGGTTAGATATCATAACTTTTTTTCTTGATAACTTTCTCAAAATCCTGCTATCAAAATGTAACCCTGCAGTAGGAGAAGCTACTGATCCACAATTTTTTGCAAATATTGTTTGGTAAAATTCTTTATCATTCGCATTTGGAACTCTTGAAATATAAGGAGGTAATGGAATAGATCCATAATTTTCTAAAAGTTCTTTTGCGGTCGAATTTAAAATCTCTATAGTCACAAGGTCATCTTTATTTTTCTCAATTCTAATTTCAATATGTCTACCTATAACTATTATATCATTTTTCTTTAATTTTCTTGTTGATTTGATTTGGCAAAGTATAGTTTTAATGTCGATAATTCGCTCAATAAATACTTCAACTTTTCCTTTTGTATTTTTTCTATGCCCATATATTCTTGCAGGAATTACTTTTGTATCGTTTATAATTATTAAATCGTTACTTGACACATATTTATCTATGTTATCAAATTTTTCATCAATCAATTTTTTATTATTTCTATTTATTACTAAGAGTTTTGAGCTACTCCTTATATTTTTTGGAGATTGTGAAATATAGCTTTTTGGTAGTTTAAAATTGAAGTCATTAATATTCATTTTTTTAATTTAATCTATTTGTTATAATATATTTTATAAATTTAAAGGGTATCATAATGAGTAATTCATCAAAATTATTGACTATAGCAATTCCTACAAGAAATAGACATGAATATTTAGATGAAAATTTAGAAAGTCTGAATAAGCAAATTAATAATTACGGAAAAATAGTTGAAATCATTATTTGTGATAACAGTACTAATGACTATTCAAAAAGAGTTGTAGAAAAATATAACACTCTTAATCTAAATATTAAATATATTAAAAATAAACATGATATTGGTTCCGATAAAAATATTGCGCAATGTTTTAATTTAGCAAATGGAAAATATATTCATATTATTGGTGATGATGATATTTATTTTGATAATACGCTTTATGAGATAATTCAAATTTTAAAGGAAGGAGATTATGGTAGCGTTTTTTTAAGACCATACGGTTTTAATACAAATTATTTGTCAGAATATCCTCCATTTAAAATAGGCTCTAACAAAATTTATAATAAAGATGATTTTCTTCTTAAAATTGCTACTCAAATTACTCTTTTATCCGCACACGTTATAAACAAGTCTTTAATTAAAGAAAAGAACGCAAATGAATACTGCGGATCTAATTTAGTACAAGTTAATTTGCTTCTCAATGCTGTAACAAGAGCAAAAAAAAATTACTACTTTCATAAGTACATGATTGCGTATAGAAAAAATAATTCTGGTGGCTATGATTTCTTCGATATATTTATAAATAAATTTAGTGAAATATTGAGAAAATATGTCGACGAAGGACTAATTAGTAATAATTTAATGAAAAAAATTGAGTGTAAAAAAATAAAATGTTTTTTTCCAATATACTTATTTAAATCAAAATATTATTCAAATTACGACCATAAAAAAATAGAGTTAACTTTCAAGAGACTCGAGAACTATAAATGCTATAAACTATATATAGAGCCAATTTTTAAGCTTCCAACTATACTTTCATTCCCATGGTGTTTAGCCATAGTTATTTATGGAAGAATAATAAATGGTGATATTGCCCTGGGAGCAGTATATCTTAAAAAACTAGTATTTAAGAATATTTTTCAAACTAAAATATAAATGAAAAATAAGATAATAAATATTTCAATAATAAGTCATAATCAATCAAACATGGTATTGAATATTGTAAAAGATTTAAGAAAATACGATTTTATTAGTAAGGTTTATATAACAATTAATACTTATGAAAATATAAAAGAGATTGAGAGTATTAAAAATTTTCCAATAGAAATTATAATTAATAAGAATCCAAAAGGTTTTGGCCAAAATCATAACTATGCATATACTCGATCGAAATGTGATTATTTTATAATTATAAATCCTGACGTCAGATTAAAAAAACTAAACTTTGAAAGTCTTTTTAGCTATTTTAAATTAGAAAATATTGAATTAGTTACACCAGTAGCAGTTGATGAGCAAAATAATATTCAAGATAATGCTAGAAAATTTCCATCTTTAATAACCCCTTTTATTCGAAAATTTGGAATAGCAAGAAAAGATTACCTACAGGACTTAGATGAATATACTAATGTTGATTGGGTTTCAGGAATGTTCATGATAATTAAATCAAAAACTTTTGAAAAAATAAAAGGTTTTGATGAAAAATTTTTTATGTATTATGAAGATGTTGATTTTTGTAGAAGAATAAAAAATATTGGTGGTAAAATTTTACGAATTAATACAGAGAAAGTTTTTCATATTGGTCAACACCAAAGTCATAAAAGTTTAAAATACTTATTTATACACATCAAAAGTATGCTTTATTACCATATGAAATACTTTCTTAAATAATTATTAAATATTTTTTATAAATTTTCTTAATTTTACTATAGATATTGGAAGGATTAAGAAGATCTGAATAAGTAAGATAATCATAATTAAGCCTGCTATAGAATAATTTATTAAAAAATACGTGCCTAATAATAGCGTTAAAACAGAGCATATAAAATGAATTACAACAAGTGGCTCTTCCTTGAAGCATCTTAAATAAATAACGATTGCACTAATAAAATGATTCATTATTATAATAACCAATATTCCTATAAAATTATAATACTCTACAACTCTATTAATAATATTATATCCGTCAAACAAAATGTACAAAATAATAGTTATAAAAGTTGCAAAAATTATGAATATAGACGACTGAAAAAATGATTTTTTAAATAAATGTGAAAAAAAAGCATATTCTTTCTCTGTAATAGCCTTTGTCATACTCGGGATGTTAACTGTTATCCAAGAATTTGATATAAGTCCCAACATATTTGCTATTGCCAAAGATAAACCAAACTGCCCAGCAACAGTTGAGTTCTCAAAGTAAAATAAAATTGGCGTATAAATTTGAGCAACGAGATAAGCACCAAGAAAAGTAATACCAATTTTATTTTTGAAAATTTTTGTATCTTTTTCCCACTCGTATTTATTATTTGTAAAACTAAATTTTGGCAAATTATTTTTTCTATAAAAAACTAACCATAAAAAAGTCACTAAAAATAAAGAAAGTAAAACCATAGAAGGTGCAATCAGTGGATAGTTGAAATATATAAGTAAACAACACAATAACGTACCTAAAGAAATATGAAAAATTCTTAAAGTATAAATTTCCTTTATATTTCCTGATCCCTCTACAATAGATAAAAATGGTAGGCACAGTAAATTTAATGATGCTACCAAACAATGAATTATCCATGGAATAATCCAAAAAAAATATTGAAGATCATTACTTTCACTAAAATAATATATGCCAAATGGAAACAAAATTAAGAAATAGTATAGACTGAGTCTTAGATATTTAAAAAAAGATAGATTTATAAAATCTTGAAAAGAATTCGCGTCTTCACCATCTATTAAACCGTTTTTCTTCCATTTATATTTTGTAAATTTTATTGCACTTATGTGAATTAAAGCTGAAGATAAACCAAAATCAAATAAATATATTAAAGCTGATAAACTCAAAAATGTATAATACCATCCTTGATCCTCTGGACTTAAATATTGAGTTATAAAATATAATGTTATTAATGCAAATAAAGCATGTATTATTCTATATGAAAATACTATATTCATAATTTCACCATGAAATAACTTTGCTTTTGGTATTTTTTGTCAATAATTTTTTCTTGAAATTTTTAGGATTAGTAATGAGTCTTTTGAGTAAATCTTTTGTGTCATTTTAAACTTAAAAACCCCTATCTAGGATCATATTTTTTAGTTCTATATTTGAATTATATGGCCCAGATATATGATCAACTGTTAAAGGTTTATCTACTTCGATATCTGAAGTAACTTCTATTCCATTTATGATTTCTCTACAAGAAAGCTGGCCTTTTTGCAGAGGTATAGCCAAATAAAAATATTTTGAAAAATTGTCGCTATTGATAATTGTGCCAGTCTTTATTTCCCTTTTGGCGTATATACCTCTAACCAATTCGTCTAAATATTTAATCTCTTTAGCAGATATCACTCTTTTGGAAGAAGTATTACCACCACTCATTTGTTTAGCTTTATGATAAGCTTCAAACCAAATGTTTGCATCTAAAGGCTTTGTGCAATAAGGGGATATTTTTTTACCCTCCCAATCTTTGCCTTCGTAATCTACATCAATGTGTCTTTCCCACGACCTAGCGCCTTTAGCATAAGAAATAAACATAGAACTAGCCCAATCATGGTATTCGTGTGATGAAAATCCTATAAGATTGTTTGGATATCTTTCTCTTAAATAGTCAATTTGATCTAACATCAATTCTGAATCTTCAGAAGGATATAGTGAAACACAATGATTTATTGCTAAAGGAATTTTTCTATTTTCAAAAAACTTTACTAAATCATCTAAATCTTTTTCAGATAAACCACCATTTGATACTATTACAGGCTTGCCTGTTTCAGCAACTTTTTGTATTAGCGGCCAATCATTTGCATCTGAGCTAGCTATTTTAATAATCTCAAAACCAAGTTGCATACACGTATCTACAGAATTCTCGTCAAAAGGAGTGGCCATTGGTATACAGCCAACATTTCTAACTTCTTCTGCCATTTTAAAATAATCCTCAAATGACATTTCAGTTGCAAGTGTTTTTTGGATATATCTAGATTCATGATTTTTAAAGTCTTTATGCACAAAATTTTGCACGTCTCTAATTTGAAATTTTATTGCGGCTTTTATATTATTATGTTTTACAATAGCACCGAAGTCTCTAATTATCTTTATTCCTCTATCTATATTTCCCCAGTGATTATTTGCTAACTCAAGGACGAATAAATCTTTACAAATACGAGATATCATATAAGAAAATCCTATTATTATTTTATAAATTTAGTAAAACTTAATAGATTGCTAAAATAGTTACCACCACTAATAATTTTATACTTTGATATTATATCATATGGCGGCTTATTTCCAGATATATATATGTAATAAACATCATTTTCAATAGCAGAATCTAAATCTGTGAGGCTATCTCCGACATAATAGCCAGAAATTTTATCAATTTTTAATAATTTTATAATACTTTTTAAGCTTTCACTTTTAGGATTTAATGAATTATTAAACTTCGTACTAAATATTTTTTCAGCATTAATAACATTTGTAATATTTAGATAATTACAAACTTGCAAAGCACTATTTTTTCTTCTATTAGTTAAAATAAAAACATTATTTTCGCCATATTTTTCCTTACATAACTTCAATAATTCTAAACAACCGCTGTTTTTTTTTATATTTTTATAGTATTTCTTATCAAATAAATCAATAAACTCATTTTTAAATGATTCATATGAATTTATATCTTTAAAATTTATATATTGTGGAAACTGGTCTATCGTAAGTGGGAAAACAATATCAATTATTTCATTAATGTTACCATCAAAATATTTTGGCAATGATTCTTTTAAACATTCATAAATAGCTTTACGACTATCTACTAAGGTACCATCAAGATCAAAACCTATGAATGAGATTTTATTTTTCATATAATTTTTATTATATTACATATGTTAATTTTTTGTTTCGAGTATATTTTTTGAAATCTTTGACAAGCCTATCAAGGATGAATCAATTTTGTTATGTATTATTTCAACATCAATTTTAGTTTGAAGATTAAGTATACTTTTAAAATCTATTATTTTATTTGCTAAAGCTCCGGTTAATATAATTTTACTTACTGGATTTTTATTTTCCCTGTTATATGTATTAATTATGTCTGCATATTGTTTCACTAAAGAAAATTTTATATTATCTATTAAATTATTTTCATCATAATTTCTTTCTTCGATATTTTTTAAAGACATTCTGTCCTTATATTTGTAAGATCCTTCGAACACATTAAGGTCAATAGCAATTTTATTTATATTACTCATATCCGATTTCATAAAAAATTTATTCCAAAAAATATTATTTTTAAATTTCTTCTCAATGATACTTGAAAAAATATTTAATGCTCTTCCGCATGGTATATGCGTGATTGTAGAAAAAAATTCCTTATTAAAAGTAGGCCTCAATTCAAAACTATTATCCCCTTTTTGGAATTTTTTTGAAACTTGCGATCCTGTTCCAAGATTCACATTAATTTCATTTTCTTTTAAATCTAATGCAAGTATGCACGCCTGTAAATCACCTATACTTCCATATACTGGAACCTTGTTACCAAAGATCACTATATGTCCATATGTGTGATTTATTTCTGATTTAACATCTGGAAATTTTATATTTGAAATTTTATTTGTAAAACCTAACCATTGATTATTTTCTATATCATATAAACCAGTTCCTGCAGCTAAACTTTTCGACATTGTTCCATTCCATTCACCAAATTTTGATATAATACATTCTGGCAATGTTAAGAAAATTGATTCTTGGTCGTAATTTTTGTGCCTCCTAATGTTGAAAATCGGTAACCCCTTTCGTGCATTCATCCCTGTTAAATTTTTAAAGTTATTGTTTGGAAAATAAAATTCGAGTTCAGATTTTAAATCTTTACAATTATTTGCTCTCCAACTTATATAATGGTCTTTCTTGATATCCATTAAGTCTCTTACTAAAGCAAAGCCATGCATTTCACAACATATATTTATTGCATCAATTTTTTTATTTTTAGATTTTCTATAAGATAAATGCTGCTGAAATGATTCTAAGAAAAATTCTATTGGTACTTGATCAATGTTATCTAACGAGGCACCTGGCGTTGAGTATAATTCTGAAAACTCATCATTCTTGGTATCAAAAAAAATAGATTTTATTCTGCTTGCGCCAAAATCAAATAATAGGAAATTCATATTTATTTTGTAATTTGACTAATAAAACTATTAACTAGTTTCTCAGATTTATCATCTAGCGGAAAATCAATAAATTTCATATCTCCATATTCGCAAATTGTAGCTAGTTTTAAATACTTTCCTTCAACTTTTTTATCTCTTCTCATTACATCTATTATACTTTCTTTCGAAATACTTTCTAAGCTTGAGAAGGAATCTTCAGAGATGATACCTTTAGCTATACCATGTATTTCCTTTACAATGTTTTCCGGTAACGATAAATACTCCTTTGCAATTAAATTCTCAATTAAAATTCCAATTGCCACTGCTTGCCCATGCGGTATTTCATGGTTAGATAATATCTCTATAGCATGTCCTATACTATGACCATAATTCATAGACTTTCTTAAATTAATCTCAAATTCATCTTTTTCTACAACTGATTTTTTTACTAATAGAGATAACTTGATTAGTTTTTTTATAGTATTCAAATTTGGATTTAAAAAATCTTCACCTTTAGATTTTAGTTTTCCTATGAGCTCTTTATATATTTTAAAAACGACAGGGCCGCCAGTTAATACTAATCTCAAAATTTCTCCATGGCCCGAATATATGTCATTTGGGCTTAAGGTTGAAATAAACATTGGATCAATTAATACCTGTCTTGGAGCAGAAAATAGTGCTATTAAATTCTTTGTGTGCTTGTAATTTAAACCTGTCTTTCCACCTACACAGCTATCAGACTGTCCTAACAAAGTTGTTGGGACATACACCCAAGGGATACCTCTTTTAAAAGTAGCTGCAGCATAAGCTCCAATATCCTGCATGATCCCACCTCCTATAACATACAAAATTGTCTTTCTATTTGCGTTACAATTTAATAATACATCGCACAAGTCAAAAGCAGCATCTACTGTTTTTAAATCTTCTAGGGCATGAAAGGATTTATAAGTAAAATTTTTCATAAAATTTACTTCTTTTTCATACAAAGAAGCTATATTTTGATCAATGAAAAAAACGTAACTAAATTTATCTAAATCTATGTCATTTTCAATTTTTTGGAAAATATTATTTGTAAATTTAATTTCATAGGGTCTTGGACTTGAATCAACCGTAAAGGATTCAATGCTAAGATCTATCATAGCTTCTAAATTTTCATTATCAATTTTAAAATTAGCTTTCATAATAAAACTACTCCAATCCTAAGAAACCACCGCATACAAATCCGCCATCTACGATAATATCTTGTCCATTTATATACATAGCATTGTCACTTGATAAGAAAATAACAACATTAGCAATATCATTTACAGTGCCTAAATCACCACAAGGTATGGTTTTTTTTATTTTTAAAATTTCTTCTTCGCTAAGATTTCTTCTGGTAAGTTTTGTATCAATAAAACCCGGCGTAACACTATTTACTCTTATATTATCTCGTGACATTTCAATAGCCAAATTTTTAACTAAACCATTTAAAGCATGCTTACTTACAGAATAAGGAAATCTTTTAATTTTTCCTAGATATGAATAAATTGAAGAAATAATAGTGATTGTACTATTTTTACTAATCATTTTATTTTTATAAAAAAAATGTAAAATTTCAGTTATTGATAATAAATTTACCTGAATAGATTTATAAATTTCTTCATAACTCAATTCTTTAAAATAATTTGGGTTATTTTCTGCAGCACAAAAAATTATATGTTTAAAAATTTTTTTATTTGTTCTAAGAAAATTTGATATGCTTATTTTTGATGATAAATCTAGATCATCTCTTGAGGTAGAGGTCACTTGATATGACTCAGAAAATTTTTTTGTAATTGATGACCCTATATCTCCAAAACCTCCAATTATTAAAATATTATCTTTCATTATTTTTTAAAGTTATCCAAAGAATATAATTATACATTAATTAACTGTTTAATTAAGCCATTTTATTTATATTTTATCGCCTTTAATTAAATATAACATATACCAAAAATATAAAACAAAGTATTATGGAACCATTAAAATATAATACAATTTTAATAATTTTAAGTTAATTAAGCTTAAATGAAGGATAATATAGAGAAATATTTTGAAAGTTTTTAGGATAATTTTTTAAAACTTGAAAATCAAGCCAAAGCAGTTACCTTAGCAACTACTGAAATAGTTAAATCTTTTAAATTTAATAAGAAACTAATATTTTGCAGAAATGGCGGCTCTACATCTGATACTAAAAATTTGGTAACAGAGTTAGTAGGAATATATAAAAAATATAGGTAAGCTGAGCAAGGAATTTTTAATATTTAATTTTTTTTAAAAAATTTATTACTTCTTTTGGAGTACTTATATTTATAGAACTTTGAAATTTTTTTTCACTAGACAGTAAAAATAGATTTTCGATTCCTGCTGCAGAAGCAGCCTTCATATCAGAGATTTTGTCTCCTATCATTGTTGACTTTGATAAATCTATATTATGATTCTTCTTTGCTTCAAAAAACATTCCAGGACTTGGCTTTCTTCTTTTATCAACTTTTTTATATTCTCCAATTCCTTTTGTCGGATGAGTCGCACAATAATAAACACCATCGATTCCGACTTCATTATCTTTAAGTATATCAAGCATCCATTTGTTTAATTTTTGAAAATCTTCATCTGTGAAAATCCCTTGTCCTATTCCTGATTGATTTGTAATTATTATTATTAAATAGCCAAGATTTTTTGCATGGGCTATTAAATCAAAAATTCCATCTATAAAATCAAAATCTTCAATTTTATAAATATATTCTTTGTCAATATTAATGACACCATCTCTGTCTAAAAATAAAGCTATTCTTTTCATAGTTAAATACTACTAATGATACCGATTTTTATGTTACCATTTCTTTAAAATAATTAAATATTTGATATAAGAATTTCAGGTATTTTAGTTATAATATATTCATCATATTAGACAAAAAAGATATTTATTATGAAAACGGTTCTTTTAGCAGGTGGGTTTGGCACTAGGATATCTGAAGAAACAGACGCAAAGCCAAAACCTATGATTGAAATTGGTGGAAAGCCAATTTTATGGCATATCATGAAGCTTTATTCATCTTTTGGCCACCAAGAGTTTATAATTTGTTGCGGCTTCAAAGGTTATATGATTAAAGACTATTTCTTAAATTTTGCTAGTCATATGTGTGATATCGAGGTAGATCTTTCAAAAAATAAATTTACAACTCTAAAATCTTACGCAGAACCTTGGAAAATTACATTGATTGATACTGGTCTTGACACAATGACTGGAGGAAGACTAAAGCATATTTATGATTACGTTAAGGATGAAGAAAATTTTTTTATGACTTATGGTGATGGCGTATCAAATGTGAACATAAAAGAGTTGTATGATTTTCATCTTAACCACGGCAAACTTGCTACTATGACAGTTGTGAAACCTCCTGGAAGATTTGGTTCTGTTGAAATAATGAATAACAAAGTCGAAAATTTTATTGAAAAACCTGCAGGCGACAATAGTTTCATCAATGGAGGTTTTTTTGTTTTAAAACCAAAAGCAATCAGAGATTATATAAAACAATCTCAAACAATATGGGAAAAAGAGCCTTTAGAAAATTTAGTTAAAGATAATGAATTATTTGCATACAACCATAAAGGTTTTTGGCAGCCAATGGATACTCTTCGAGATAAAAGACTTCTTGATGATTATTGGGAAAGCGGAAAACCACCATGGAGATTATGGTGATATCTAAAGATTTTTGGAAAGAAAAAAAAGTTTTAATAACAGGTCATACTGGATTTAAGGGATCATGGCTTACTATCTTACTTAATCAATTAGGCGCTGATGTTTATGGTATTTCATACGAGGATGCAAAATTAAGTTTATCAAGAAATATAAATCTAGATAAATTTTGTAATTCAAATATTATAGACATAAGAAACCGAGATGATTTCCAAAAAAAATTCAATGAGATAAGTCCAGAAATTATAATTCATTTAGCAGCTCAATCACTTGTTATAAAATCTTATAAGGATCCTTACTTAACATATTCAACAAATCTAATTGGCCTTGTAAACGTTTTAGATGCTACAAGATACAGTAAATTTTCAAAAGTCATTCTTAATGTTACATCAGATAAATGTTATAAAAATACTGAATCTAAACAAGGTTATAAAGAAGAAGATATTCTTGGAGGACATGATCCATATAGTAATAGTAAGGCATGCTCTGAGTTAATTTCAGAATCATATAAGAACTCATATTTTTCAGAAAGTGGAATTGCTTGCATCACTGCAAGAGCTGGGAATGTAATAGGTGGCGGAGATTGGTCAGAAGATAGACTTGTGCCAGATATTTTTAAATCGATAATAGAAAATAGGGACTTAGAAATTAGGCGCCCAGAAGCAATAAGGCCATGGCAACATGTTTTAGAACCGCTAAATGGGTATCTTTCTTTAATCGAAAATGCTTATAAAGCACCAAACAAGTATTCAGAGGCATGGAACTTTGGTCCAGAAGATGAAAATATAAAGACTGTTAAGGATATAGTTAATGAGATTTCCAAAAATATTTCAATAAATAATGTAAATTATGAAAATACTATAAATCTTCATGAGACTTCAACTTTAAAGTTAAATATTTCAAAAGTAAAAAATGGTCTAAACTGGTTACCTAAGTGGGGTTTTGAAAAAACTATAAAAGAAACTTGTGATTGGTACAAAACCTATATGTCTAAGGGAAATATAAAAGAAATTACTATTAAACAAATAAATGAATACTTGGAAGAAGCTAATTAATATATATAATAAACCTTTGTTTAATCAACACTCATAAAAAAATGATAAAAGTTTCATATGCACAAACCGTATACGGTAAAAAAGAAATAGATGCAGTTGTTTCATGCTTAAAAAGTAGTACTCAAATGAGTAAAAATGCTTCTAAATTTGAATCAAAGATTGCAAAATTATTCAATAAAAAACATGGCTTATTTGTAAATTCTGGCTCCTCTGCTTTATATCTTGGTATGGAAGCTTCAAGCTTTTTGGCTGGTTCGGAAATTATTACGCCAGCTTTAACTTTTTCTACAACAGTTGGGTCAATTGTAAAAAATGATTTAATTCCAGTTTTTGTTGATGTTGGTGAAAGTGATTACTGTATTGATGTTAATCAAATTGAACAAATGATTTCGAAAAAGACAAAAGCTATTTTAGCTCCTAACTTAATGGGAAATCTTTGTGACTGGAAAACAATTAGGAATATTGCAGATAAATATAATTTAATGGTAATTGAAGATTCCGCTGACACATTAGGCTCTACTCTTGACGGTAAACTATCTGGTTCGTATACAGATTGGTCAATAACTAGTTTTTATGGATCACACATTATTAATTGTGCTGGAAATGGAGGGATGCTTTGTATTAATGATGACGAAATATATAAAAAAGCAAAACTTCTTCGATCTTGGGGAAGGTCATCTTCAATATTTGATGAAAAAAGCGAAGCTATTGAAAATAGATTTAATGTGAAAATAGAAGATATAGATTATGACGCTAAATTTATTTTCGAAGAAATTGGTTACAATTTAGAGGGCTCGGAAATTGGAGCAGCATTTGGTTTAGCTCAACTTGAAGATTTAGATAAAAATATTGCAGAACGAATTAAAAATTTTAATACACAAACAGATTTTTTTAACTCACATAATGAGTATTTTGTAACTCCTAAAGTAACTGATGCGGCGCATACAGCCTGGCTTGCCTACCCTATTATAATAAAAGAAAATGCTCCATTTAGAAGGAGAGATTTTCAAATATACTTAGAAAAAAATAACATTCAAACAAGAACTGTTTTTACCGGTAATATAACAAGACAACCTGGTTTCAAAGATATTGAAATGAAAAAAGCAGAAAGTCTTAAAAATTCTGATAATATTATGAAAAACGCAGTTTTATTAGCCTGTCATCATGGTCTTAATGAAGAAATGATCAGTCACATGCATAATACAATAGAAGATTTCATAAAAATTCATAAATAAAATTAATGAAAATTTTAGTTCTAGGTGGCTCAGGTTTTTTTGGAAAATCTTTTATAGATTATTTTCAAAAAAATATTTTTACAAATGCAGAATCTAAATATAAATTAATTTTAGCCTCAAGAAATATAAATAGTGTTATAAATATTATTGATCCAAAATTACTTAATAAAAAAATTTTTTTGGATTCCATAGATGTTACATCTTGTAAAAGTATTCCAGACTCTGACTTAGTAATTCATGCAGCAACCTCTACTTCTAAAATAGATTATATTAATAACCCCGATCTAGAAAGGAAAAATATTATCAATGGTGCAGAAAATATAATTAAAAAAATAACTAAAAATACAAAATTCATTTATGTGAGTTCAGGTGCAATATATGGAAAACAGTTAAATAAAGATAAAGGATTTTTAGAAAACGTAAATAATAAAAAAGTAATGCTAAATGGTACAAAATTACATTATTCGAAAGCAAAAATAGAGGCTGAAAATACTATTATAAAATACTCAGAATTAAATTCTATAAAATCTACAATAGCAAGATGCTTCGCTTTTGTTGGTAAGTATTTGCCTTTAGATAGTCATTTTTATGTTGGTAACATGATTAATTCAATATTAAAAAATAGTATTCATGAAATTAAATCAGAACATCAAGTTTTTAGATCTTATATGCATGCTGATGATTTAATTAGATCATTATTATTTATAAATGATTATGCAAGTACAAAATGTGAAATTTTTAATATTGGATCAAATGAGATTACAGAATTACATGAGTTAGCGAGCTTTTTTTCAAGCGAATACGGCTTTAAAATTTCTGGCAATAAAGAAGCAAATAAAGATCTTGAGCCAGATATATACATTCCCAATATTGATAAATTGCTATCTAAAGGATTTAAAGTAAATTATAATATTATTCATTCAATTAAAAACGTTATTAAAGAAATAAAGAATGAATAAAATTACAGTTGCCGATTGTTTTTTGAAATTTCTTGAGGCTTATGGGATAAAAGACTCGTTCATGCTAACTGGTGGCGCTGCAATGCACTTAAATGATTCTTTTAGAAAAAATAATAAAATAAAAAAATACATACTGCATCACGAACAAAGCTGTTCTATGGCAGCGGATGCATATTTTAGAATATCAAATAAACCTGCTGCAGTATGTGTTACAGCAGGCCCGGGTTCAATTAATGCTCTAAATGGAGTTTTTGGGGCTTACGTTGATTCTATTCCTATGATAGTAGTATCTGGTCAAGCCAGAACCGACAATATTGCACCCTTACATGCTCCAGGTGTAAGGCAGTTTGGGGATCAGGAAGTTGATATTGTTAATATGGCGCAATCAATTACAAAGTTATCAGTGCGCTTAAAAAAAGAAGATAACTTTATAAAAGTTTTTCATAAAGTATTATCTCTTGCAGAGGATGGTAGGCCGGGACCAGTGTGGATCGATATACCAATTGATATTCAAAGTATGTTGATTAATAAGCCCAAGCCTCAAGATTATAAGAAACCCAAAGTAAAACATAGTTATAATGAAAAAATTTATCTTGAGAAAAAAATTAATAATATTTTGTCTTTATTAAATAAGGCAAAAAGACCAGTAATAATAGCTGGTAATGGAGTAAGGTTTTCTGGAAAATATAAAGAATTTTTAAAAATAATTAAAAAACTATCTATACCTGTTCTACCCGTTTTTAATTCAACAGACTTGATAGCGAGTGACCATGCATTATATTGCGGAAGGCCTGGCGCAGATGGAGATAGATCTGGAAATTTTGTACAACAAAATTCGGATCTTTTGATTATTTTAGGGGCAAGAATGCATATAAGACAAGTTGGTTTTAATTCGGCATCTTTTGCAAGAGAAGCAAAAAAAATTATGATTGATGTAGATAAAGCAGAAATGAATAAACCTAATTTACGAATAAATGTAAAAATACAAGCTGATTTGAAATATTTCCTGCCAAAAATGCTATCAATGATAAAAAATTATAAAGTGGAAAAAAGCCATTGGGAGTACTTGAAGTGGAGTAAGAAAAGAAAAGATATGTATCCTGTTTTACAACCAAGTCATTATAAATCTGAAAAAAATACTATAAATCCTTATGCGATGATGGAGAAACTTTTCTCAAAATTTGATGACGACGAAGTAATTGTGACAGGTGATGGAACAGCAGTTGTCGTTTCATATAAGGCGGCTGTAATAAAAGGAAAAATGAGATACTTTCATAATAAAGGCTGTGCATCTATGGGCTGGGATTTACCGGCAGCAATTGGTGCATCTATTGCTTCAAAAAAAAATAGAACTATATGTATTACAGGCGATGGCAGCATAATGTTAAATTTGCAGGAGTTACAAACAATTGTTCATCATAAATTACCGATAAAAGTTTTTGTAATTAATAACGATGGTTATCATTCTATTAGGCAAAGTCAAGCAAACTACTATAATGGTAAAGAAATAGGTTGCGGGCCATCAAGCGGAATCTCATTTCCAAATTTCAAAAAAGTTTTTGAATCGTTTGGTATTAAATCATATCAAATTAATTCATTGAAAAATCTAGAAAAAAATATTGATGTTGTACTCAAAAATCCAGGACCGACATTAACAGAAGTTATAGTTGATAAAAATCAGTTATTTGAACCAAGGTTGGCTTCAAAAAAATTAAAAAATGGCCAAATAGTATCTCCTCCTCTTGAGGATATGGCTCCCTTCCTTGACAGAGAAGAGTTCTTGTCTAATATGATAATAAAACCTTGGAAGGATGAATAAAAATAAATATTATAAATCAATATTGTAAATATATTTTTTTATCTTCCTTCTTGCCAAAAAAAATCAGATTTAAATTTGCTAATAATTTTTATCTTGGATATAAATTTTCTAATAAAAATCCATATTTCTTTATATTATAAAATCATAGTGCTATTAATTTTATAAGTTTACCTCTTACGCAATTATAAATGGCAGGCTCAAATTCGATTGAATCTTTTAATATCGTATAATAATTGTTAATATAATGTATGCAAGATTATCAAATCATTATTCCAATGTCTGGATTTGGCGAGAGGTTTCGTCGTGCAGGCTATAAAACGCCTAAACCCCTAATAAGTATTGAAGGTTTGCCGATTATTCAACATGTAATCAATATGTTTCCCGGTGAAAAAGATTTCATTTTTATCTGTAATGAAAATCATATAAAAAATTATCAAATTGATAAAATTTTGGGCAATATTTGTCCTACAGGGCGAGTAATTTCAATAGCTGAACATAAATTGGGCCCCGTTTATGCAGTCAGCGAGGCCCTGTCTAAGATTGATGATAATAAACAGCTAATAATAAATTATTGTGATTTTTTTGTTTATTGGAAATGGGATAAATTTAAAGATTTTATTGAGAAAAGTAATTGCGATGGAGCGTTAACATGCTATCGCGATTTTCATCCTCATACTTTAGGCACGACTAACTATGCGTATGTAAGAGAAACAAATAGAAATCTGATTGATATCCAAGAAAAAAAACCTTTTACAAATAATCGTATGCAGGAGTTCGCTTCGAGCGGTACATATCATTTTAAAAATAAAAGTATTCTAAGTGAAGCTTTTGAACATATGTTTGAAAATAAATTAAATATCAATAATGAGTACTATGTAAGCTTAGCTTATAAATATCTAATTGATAATAATTATACTACCAAGATCTATCCATTACAGCATTTTTTCCAATGGGGTACACCAGAGGATGTATCTGAATATAAATATTTCTCCAATATGTTTAAATCAATTAATAATCAAAAAAAATATGAGAAGGTATTAGAGCAAAAGCTTATAATACCAGCAGCAGGTCTTGGCTCAAGATTTAAAAATGAGGGTTATAAAGAAATTAAACCATTAATTAAAGTCTCTGGAAAAGAGATGATAGTTCAATCCTGTTCAAATATAAGCGCATCGGAGGCATGTATAATATCAAAAAAAAATGTTTTTGAAAAAGATTCTTTTGATTTTAACTTTGAATACAAAATTATTGAACTAAATGAACCTACTGACGGACAAGCTACTACAGCCATGCTGGGCATTGAAAAATATCTCTCATCACATATTGATAGGGATGATAATCCAATTACAATTACAGCATGTGATACTAGCTTTACTTATGATCATAAACAGTTTAATGCTTTGCTAAATACTGATTATGATCTTATTGTTTGGTCTATAAAGGGCTATCCTAATTCAAAAAGATTTCCAGAAATGTATGGTTGGTTGGAAGAGTCTGATGATGGAACAATCAAAAAAGTATCCGTGAAAAAACTTATAAAGGATAATACCAATAATGGAATTGTATTAGGTACTTTTACATTTAAAAATGCTGAAATTTATTCTGCATGTTACAAATCACTTGTTAACAGAAATGGTAAAGTTAACAATGAATATTATATTGATGAATTAGTTAATGATGCAATTGCACTTGGATATAATTGTAAAATATTTTTTGTAGATAGCTACTTATGCTGGGGAACACCTGCTGATCTTAAAACGTTCAACTATTGGCAGTCGTGTTTTCATAAGTGGGGACATCATCCATATAATATGAAATCTGATTTCATGATTGATAAAAAAAATATTGATTTCTTGGAAAAAAAATATTCAGATAAAAAATTCTCAGACGAAGAACATGATAAGTAATCAAGTTGTAAAATTTATTATTATTGGGGTAACAGTTGTTTTAATTGATTATATTTCTTATATATTTCTTCTAAATATTTTTGATAACTATGTTTTTTCAAAAGGAATAAGCTTTATTTTGGGGTCAATATTTTCATATGTTTTAAATAGAATATGGACATTTAATAATTCCGTCCATAGTTACAAAAAACTTCTTAAATTTTCTATACTTTATATTTCTACATTATTAATAAATGTATTCACTAACTATATTATTTTATTGTTTTTTGAAAATTATATATATAAAATATATATTGGTTTTTTGATAGCAACCCTAATTTCTGCATCTATAAATTATTTAGTAATGAAATATTTTATATTCAACTCAAAAAAGGTGACACAGTGAAAAGATTATCTATAGTCATACCGTGCTATAATGAGGAGAAGAATATTCCTGAACTAATGAAAAGAATAAATAATCTCAAATCTTATAGTTCACTTATATTTATAATAGTAAACAATGGATCAACTGATAATACTAGCTATGAATTATCTAGTTATGAAAGCTATAAAAATATTAAAGTGATTGATGTACCTGAAAACAAAGGTTACGGATATGGAATTATAGCTGGTTTAAAAGCAGCTGATACTGACTTTATTGGCTGGACACATGCAGACCTACAAACAGATCCAAAGGATGTAATATTAGCAATTGATTTACTAAACAAACATGAAGAAATATTTGTCAAAGGAAAGAGGTACGGCAGACCAATACTAGATACAATCTTTACAATAGGAATGAGTTTTTTTGAAACAATTTTACTTAAAAAAGGCTTATGGGATATTAATGCCCAGCCAACAATATTTCCTAAAAAGTTTTTTGATGATTGGGAAGATCCACCTTATGACTTCTCCTTAGATCTATTTGCTTATTATTTTGCAAAAAATAAGAAACTTAGTATATATCGTATTCCAGTGTTATTCTCTAGTAGACTTCATGGTGTATCACATTGGAACTTTAGTCTAATGTCTAAATTTAAATTTATAAAAAGAACGGTTTTATATAGTATAAAGTTAAAGAAAAAATTGAATAGCTTATGAATATAATAATGCATCGAATTAATACTGTAAAACAATTGAATTCTATTGATTTTAATTATGGTGTTGAAATAGATATAAGAAGCTATAGAGATAAATTGGTCCTAACTCACGAGCCATATGAAAATGCAGAAAATTTTAACGACTGGCTTGAACACTATAATCATAAGATTCTCATTCTAAACATTAAAGAAGAAGGTCTAGAAGATGAGATACTATTTCTAATAAAACAACATAATGTGAAAAATTACTTTTTCTTAGATCAGTCCTTTCCAAATTTAATAAAATATACGAGCAAAGGTATGTCTAAAACTGCTTTGAGAGTATCAGAATTTGAGAATATAAATAATACGAATAAATTATTTGATTTAGTAGACTGGGTTTGGGTTGATTGTTTCACAAAATTTCCCTTAACTAAAAATGAAATGAATAAACTTCACAATCATTTTAATATTTGTATAGTATCTCCTGAGCTACAAGGAAGAAATAATAAATCTGAGCTCATAAAGTTTGTTGATAACATTAAATCGTATGATATAAACGATATTTATGTTTGTACGAAATATCCAGACTTATGGATTGCAAATGACTGATAAAAAAATCCTATTATCTCTTTTTATCGCTGGACTATTTATAAAATTATTTTTTATAATATCTTTCACACCTGATCTCCCAACTAAGCTTTATTTGCCGTTTTTAGAATCAAGTATAAATAGTCTTAGTTTTGACCCTTGGAATGTCTGGCTCAAACAAAATGGAGATATAACTGCATTTCCATATGGATATATAATGTGGTTTGCTCTTTTGCCTTTTTATCTAATTTCAGACGCTTTAGGAATAGAGCCAATATATGGATACGGTCTTACACTTATAATTACAGATATTTTAATACTATATCTAATTGTTACATTTATTAATTATAAATATAAAAAAGCACTAATTTATTATTGGTTATCACCTGTGTTAATTTTTACTATTTACGCAATGGGATTTAACGATACGATACCTATACTTTTTCTTTTGGTTTCTATAGTTTTTTTAAAAAAGCATCGTTATTTTTATTCTGGAGTATTTTATACGTTAGCTGTATCTGCAAAATTAAGCATGATTGTTCTTCTTCCAATATATATTTTATATTTTGTAAATAATAAGTCTGTCAAACTTTACTTAGGTAATTTTCTTGGCGGAGTTATTTCATTTATTGTATTAATTATTTTACCATTTTTCTATACCGATGGTATTCATATGCTGGCTGGCAATCCTGAACTGAGTAAAATATATAATCTTAATTTACGATTAGACACCAATACAAGTCTTTACATTGTGCCCCTCGTATATTTACTAACACTTTATTATTCTTGGAGATTAGAAAGAATTAACTTTGATATGTTCTTTGGACTCACAGGAGTATTATTTTTAATAATAGTTTTATTAAGTCCGTCTGCGCCTGGTTGGTTTATTTGGACACTTCCATTTCTGACGGTTCTGCAAATTAAATATAATAAAAACATGACAGTAATATTTGCTTTATTATCAATATTGTATTTATTATTAATTATAGGAAACAATTATCAAAATACTTTTTTAGTACTATCTGAGTCTTATGGATTAATTATAAACTTTGAAACTTACGGTCACTTCATGTCAATACTACAAACTATAGTAATAGTAATTGGTATAATTTTAGTAATACATATATATAAAGATGCTATTATGAAAAATAATTATTTTCGGCTTAAGAGAAAACCATTTGTTATAGGTGTCACTGGTGATTCTAGCTCGGGTAAAGATACATTAGCCGATTCCATAATAGACCTTTTTGGCCAACACTCTACAATTAAATTATCAGGTGATGATTATCACTTTTGGGATAGAAAAAAACCAATGTGGCAAGTTATGACACACTTAAATCCATATTCAAATGATCTTACTAATTTTTCAAAAGATTTGATTTCGTTGATTGAAGGAAATGAAATTACTAAAAGGGTTTATAATCATTCAAATGGTATTTTATCTAAACCTTCTATTTTGCATAGTAAAGAATTCATTATTTCGTCAGGCCTACATTCTCTATATTCTCAAACTTTAAGAGACTGTTGTAATCTTAAAATCTTTTTAGATATGGACCAAGATTTGAGAAAATACCTAAAAATATATAGAGATACGGTAATTCGTGGACACGACATGGAAAAAGTAATTGCTACTATAGACAAAAGAAAAGTTGATTCTGAAAAATATATTATGACACAACTAAAGTATGCTGACTTGGTGTTCACTCTATCATACACAGATAAATTAGATCAAAATTATAAAGAGTTAAAACCTGATAGCTACAAATTAACTATAAAAACGAAAATGAGCTTTTCTGATCAAAATATAGTAAATACATTAATTAGTAAGTGTGGACTATGTATTAATTGCGATAATAATACTGATTATGAAGTAATAGAGATTTCTGGAGCAGCATCTAGAGAGAACATTGCTTTTGCGGCACAAGAAATATTTAAAGATATCGACGATTTACTTGATATTAAACCTAACTGGCAATCTGACATGATGGGTATAATGCAGATAATTACGCTATCTCATATAAGACAGAGATTGAAGCAAAGAAACATACAATAATGATTAGTCATAGTAAAATTAAACTTATAAAGCCTCAAAGTATATTTTTTGATCTAGATAATACACTTTATGATTACTCAAAACCGCACTCAATAGCTGAGCAATCTGTTAAGGATAAGTTAATTAGTAAATTATCTATTACATCAGATGAATTTGATAGAACACTTCTAGATGCAAAAAAAGATGTTAAGTTTAATTTAAAAAATACAGCATCATCTCATAGTAGATTATTATATTTTCATAGATTACTCGAATTATTAAATTTAAATTCACAAGTAATATTAGCCTTGGATTTAGAAATTACATATTGGCGTAATTTTTTAAGTAGTGCCAAGTTATTTGAAGGAGTTAAAGATTTTTTAGATGAATTAAGAGTTAATGATATTCCTACAGTACTAATTACTGATTTAACTGCAGACATACAGTTTAAAAAAATCATACATTTTGGCTTAGAAAGTTACTTTGATTATGTTGTTACAAGTGAAGAAACAGGTTTAGATAAACCAGATAAAATAAACTTTATAAAAGCAAGTAATAAAGTTGGTGTATCCAACAATATATGGATGATAGGAGATAATACTGAAAAAGATATAATGGGAGCAAAAAGATCAATCAACGCAATAACATTTCAGCGTATAAATAAAAAATCAGACTTAAATGCTAAAGATCTACCTGACTTTTCTTTTACCTCATTTCTACAGTTAAAAGATTATATTAAAACAATAATAAAGTAAGATATGAATTGCGTATTAATAACAAATTAATATATAATTTATGCATGAAAGATAGACAAGAAATTATTAATCTCTGTCAAGAGCTATCTAGTGATAATCTTCTTGTCCAAGGAACGGGCGGAAATGTATCATGGAAAGATGGTGATACTCTTTGGGTTAAAGCCTCAGGAACCAGTTTAAAAGATTCTTTAAATAAAGAAATATTCCTTCCTGTAGATTTAATTCATATTAAAGATAACGTAACTAGTGGAATTTTCGATTTTGAAATTAATGTTCGAAATGATACGGAGCTAAAGCCTTCCATTGAGACGTTACTTCATGGTCTTATTAATAAAAAATTTGTGATTCACCTTCATGCAATTAACCCCCTTTCTTACCTTGTTAGAAATGATTTTTCAAATATTCTCGAGGAGATTACTGAGAATAATATTACTTTTTCTGTAATTGAATATGTTAAACCAGGCCAAGCATTAGCCAAAAATCTTTATTCTGAAATAATATCTTCTAAAATTAAAGACGTATATTATTTAAAAAACCATGGTGTTATTTTTGCCTCTGACAATATTAATGAATTAAAAAAAATTATAAAGCAAACTTGTAAAATAATGCATTTAAAACCTTTTCATTTTGATAAAGTAGAGCCTCCATTATCAGAAAATAAATCTTATGTTCCAATTGAAAATTTATTTTTACATAATTTTGCTACGGACAACGACCTACTAGCATATATAAAAAAAAACTGGGCCATATTTCCAGATCATGTTGTATTTGTTGGCAATGAACCAAGTATATATAAAAACTGGGATGAGTTTACAAGGTCAAATCAAGAACCACTTTTTATTTTTATAAAAGATAAAGGGGTATTTCACTTAAAAGCTATTACACAAAATGAATTAGAACAGATAAATTGTTATTTTGATATAATTTGCAGACAAGACTTTAATATAAACCTGTCTGTCCTAACAAATAACCAAATATTAGAACTTATAAATTGGGATGCTGAAATATATCGACAATCACTAATAAAAAAAGATAATAAATAATATGATTAATTTTTTAAAACCTATATTGCTCACAATATTCATTACATTGACTACTATTTATGTTGGATTATTTGTTAGTATTACAGAATACATGGGATCTTTAGTTGCTCTTCTTACTTTGTCTTATTGTATTGGCTTTTTTTTCTTTTACATTTTATTATCACAAAATTTAATATTTAAATCTAATAAGGAGATTAAATTTTCAAGAGCAGAGCTTTTCATTATAGGAGTCTTGTTATCATATGTTTTAGGGGCTTTTATTAGTTCTTTAATGGGTTTTCGCGATCCAAGTGTCTTAGCATATGGGCATTTGGGAGATTTTTTTCAATTAATTTATTTAGCGAATATTAACGATTACACTTCTGTAACAAATGGAGGCTATCTCCCAGGAATAGTTGTTTTAAGCAAACTAATTTCTTATTTATTTTATTTCACAGAGAATATGCTTGAGATTGAATGGAATATAATCTTATATGGCATCATTACTTTTGCAGTATTAATTATTTCAACTTTTCCTTTTTTAAAAAATGTGTCAATTTTCAAAAAAATTATAATAATTTCTTTATTATCAATATCTATGCCTTTCTTTTTAAATATGGAAAGAGGTAATTGGGTGTTATTAAGTTTATTATTTTTATCCTTAATCCTATTATCTTCTTCAAAATATAGAAGTATCTTTTTAGTTATCTTCGCTTCTCTCAAGATTATGAATTTACCATTTGCAGCTATATTTGTATTATCAAAAAGTATGCCTATAAAAAAGTTAATTATAACTTCTGTGCCAATATTTGTAATTTTTGGATTAATAATTATAGTTTTTGGTACACGTGTAGACTATTCACTCTTAATAAGCTCAGTATCATCTGCAACAGGGTTTTTTCCTGATGGTCACATAGCCACAGCGCATAGTGGCCTTTATGCATCTTTAGTTTATTATGATCTTAATTTTGTATCTACAGCATTTAATAGATTTGATTATGTTAACTATTTTCTCATGATAATGAAAATTCTATTAATATTTTTCTTTATTATTTTAATCTACTATCGATATAAAAGTAATATTGAAATGAATAATAAAGAAATCCCTATATTATCTTTTATTGCAATATTTTTTACTATGAAGTTATTTCATCCTCATAACACAGATATGAATCTTATTTTATTAATTCCTGTTTTTTGTATATTATTATCCGAAGAAAATGTAAAATCGTATCTTGTTCCTAGTGCTCTTATATCAATACTTTTCTTTGATTTAACATTTTATTCTCTATTTGAAGTAGAATTAATTGATCATGTTCAAAGACACTCTATGCATTATTTTACGTTAAAAACATTTATATATCCTATAATATATTTAGGATTAATAATATCTTCGTTTTATGAAATTACTAAAAAACTTAAAGGTTATCATATTAAATGATTTTAAGTTACATCTGTGAGAGGATAAGATTTTTCGTCTAGTAATAATTTTACCTAATCAAAATTAATTCTTTCTTTTTCAACTACGAGTGGTCTATTTTGAGAATAAGTATGAATTGAACCAATATATTCCCCAATAATTCCAATAAAGATGAATTGCAATCCAATAAAAAAAAACAAACCGATAATTAATGGAGCAATACCCATAGGAAATGAATCCCAATATATTAACTTTGTTATAAAATAAATTAATCCTATTAAAAAACTAAGACTACCAATTAAAAACCCTAGAAAAGCAGCAAGTCTAATCGGAACTTTTGAATGACTAATAATACCTAACATTCCAATATCATATAGAGTATAAAAATTATTTTTAGTTATACCTTTCTTTCTTTCAGGTTGAGTAAAATTGACTGTTTTAACACTATACCCTAAATCACAAATTAGCCCTCTCATAAAAGGGTAAGGTTCATTAATCTTTCTTAATTCTTTTATAACTTCACTATCATATAAACCAAATCCCGTAGAATCTTTTATAACCGATATATCTGAAACATTATCAAGTATTCGGTAATAATTTTTTCTTAAAAAAGAAAATACAAAAGACTCTTGGCTTTTGTTTTTTATAGCCATAACTAATTTAAATCCTTCTTCCCATTGTTCAATGAAATTTGGAATTAACTCAGGTGGATTTTGAAAATCAGAGGCTAGATAAATAACCGCATCAGCATATGATTGTAAAATACCATAATAAGGTGATCTAATATGTCCAAAATTTCTATTGTTAAGAATAACCTTAAAATATGTGTCTTTAGTAGCAATCTTTCTTAGTATTTCTTGCGTTTTATCTTTAGAATTATTATCAATAACAATAATTTCAAATTCATAATTAGACATTGGTGATATCACATTTTTAATTTTGCGATATAAGTCTTCAATACAATCTTCTTCGTTATATGTAGGTATAACTATGCTTATTAATTTTTTATTTTTATTACTAATTTCCATTATTTACATATGATACAATAAATTTTTATAAAAATATAAGTAATTGTTTAATATATTTATTTAATTTATAATCTAGATTATTCAACTCTAACTATTATCTTAATCTTTATAACTAAATATTAATATAAACTATGAAAAATTTTTTAACAGTATGCCATTAATCAAAAAGAATTTTCTTCAGAGAAATCAAATAATCCCAGCTTTTGTATTATTTACTATAGTAATTTTTTTTAATTTTTTAATTTCTAAATATCAATTTTTCATAACAGAAGGATGGTTTGAAACATTTGCTGTTTATTTAAATTCAAATATAGATATATATAAAGATTATCAATTCTTTTTACCTCCACTTGTCATAAAGTTTTTTGCAGTTCTTATAGACAATTTTGGACTAGATTTTCTAACTCTTAGGTATATTTTTGCATTTATACACGCTCTAAACTTTTATATAATTTTTGTTGTTCTTAAGAAATATACAAACACAACATCTGCTTTATTAGGATCACTACTAACATTTTTTTTAATAATAAGCAATTCAACATTTATTGCTAAAGACTACCATACGATTGTTTCTTTAATAGTAGCTCTGACGATATTAGTTATAGCTAGCAAAAAAGAAAACTTTAGTTTTTGTTTAAAAAGAAGTTTTATACTTGGTATTTTGGTGGGCCTTTTAATAATAACAAAACATAATATTGGGGTCGTATATGGATTTAGTTTATTAGTATATCTATTTTTCACTGAGTTATTTAATAAGGAAAATCTGATAAAAATATTACAGAAATGTATTTCTTTTGCAATAGGCTTGTCTATCATATTAGTTTTTTCTAATTTTCTTATTTCGTCTACATGGACTTCAATATTTTCTTTAGATACGCCGAAAGGGTCGATATTTACAATTCTATTTAGATTTATCTTGGATCCTTTTAATAGAAAAGTTTTATTTTATAGTTTGGCTTTAGTTGTTATAAGCTATTTGATGTATTCCTTAATTAAAACTTATAAAAATTTTTTTTATAACTTTATAAATAAAAATGTAGGATTATTTAAAAAAAATATTTTAAATATAAAAAGTAATCAACAATATAGTTTTTACTATTTTATTTTTTTTATAATTTTTTTTATTTTGAGTATATTTATTATTTTTAAAAGCAAAATAACTCTTTTGTACATTTTTGCACTTGCTTGGCCACTAATACGAATAATTAGAAATAAATCCTTAAATGATATTTTAATTTGTATTCCTTTGTATGCATTAGCATATTGTGGAACAACAACGGCTGGCTTTAACTCTGTAAGTCTTGAAATTCTTTTAGCTTTATTCTTTGCTGAAATAATATATCTAACAGGTGTATTTACTTTTTACAATAATAAGAATAATAATTCCCTAGCTTTTATTATTCCTGCTTTAATTTTATGCTTAACTTTTGGAACATCAAAAATTATAAGTCCTTCATACAATTGGTGGGGTCTCAAAACAAATAGTATTTTTGATAACTTAACTACAAATAGATATTTTGATACTGGTATGTTTAAAAATATTCACATGGACAAATTTACATACGATATTTTAAAATATAGTATGGAAGACTCTAGTATTTCAGGAAAATTATTTTCCACGCCATCTATACCTTTATTCCATTTACTTAATGCTAATAAATCATCATATCCTTTACTAACATGGTATGACACTACTCCTACAAACACTCTTTTTAGTAATATAGATAAATTACGAAATAGTTTACCAGACACGGTGTATCTTTTAAATTATCCGAATTTTGTTAACAAAGGGCATTATGAGTTATCAAAAAATTATATATTGGCACCTCAATTAATAAGAGATGAAATTATATATAATTTTACAGAAAACAAATTAAAAATTGACTATATAAAAGTTAATATTGATTATGAGTTATGTAACAGTTCAATAATAACTTCATATATAAAAGAGTGTAATATAGGAAATTATGAAAGTGGTGAAAATGATGAAAATGATGAAATAAAGTTATACATTAATAACTCAAATTTAAAACAATTTCATAATATATTGCAAAAATGTGTAAAAAAAGGGTCATGTAAAATTATAGATTCAGATACTTCAGATTATATAAAAAAGAATGATGGAACTGAAAATTCATTTATACAATATACAATAAAAATAGAAAATCAATTTTGGTATAAAGAAATTATTGAGAAAGGAAAAGCTTTTCATATAAATAACACTTTATCATTATGGACATTCTATTCATTTAAAAAGAACTAAAACTAATATAATTTAAGATTTACGAAAAGATTGTTCTTAATAAATATAGATATAAAAATTAATAAATAAATTACATATATTAGATATATTAGTAGTTTTAGTTTACTTGATAAATTTAATAAAGTAATTGAAATCAAAAATTCTTCTAATTAAATTTTATATTTGCCGATATAAGATTTTAATTAACTCTAGATTTAAATGTTACTTTTAAATGCCAAAAATAACTTACTGCTACTAATATGAAATTAAATAAGATTTGAGAAATAGAGGGGTGAATAAAAAGAATATCAACAAAAATTGGCAAGTAAATTAAATTGACTGCTAGCATTAAAAAGTGAAACATCATATATCTAAAATACTCTGAGATAAAACTCTCGTTTGACCTAAATACGTAATATTTTGTTGTTAAAAAAGCATAATGTGTACAGATAAAAAAACTAATGTATAGAATTTCTATATAAGATAATGATTTGTTAAAAAAAAAATATAAAATTGGATATGTAGTAAAACCAAGTAATGTATTAATACTTCCATAAAAACCAAATCTCGCAATTCTAGAATGTCTGTATATTATTTTAAATTTATTAAGCATCAATTATCGCAATAATTACGTTATTTTATAGTTATTTTTTGTAACAAATTTCTTCAAATATTCTTGCACCTAACTCACCAAACAATATAACTTCTATTTTAACAATAAATTCTTTCTTTTTTACTTTTATAATAAATAATTATACATATGTTTAATTAATCTAATTACTCAAATAAAATTATTTCTGATGAAAGAATACCATTAATATCTTTCTCTGAAACAATATATTTAGACTTAATGGGCCAATTAATACACAAATCCGGATCGTCATATCTAATAGTACATTCAAATTTAGGATCATAATAATTAGTGACTTTATAAGTAACTTCAGATAAATCTGTCAAAGCTAAAAAACCATGCGCAAAACCCTCTGGAATCCATATTTGTTTTTTTTCTTTGCTGGATAAATGAATTCCCTCCCACTGCATAAAAGTTTCAGATGATTTTCTGATGTCAACTATCACATCAAATATTTCTCCTTGAAGTATTTTAATTAATTTTCCCTGAGGTTTTGGATTTTTTTGAAAATGTAGACCTCTTAAAACATTTTTATTTGATATAGAATAGTTATCTTGAACAAAATTTATTTCCTTTCCAATAATTTTGGAAAATTCTTTTTTATTATAGTCTTCGCAAAAAGAACCTCTAATATCAGAATAAAAATTTGGTTCAATTAAAAAAGCATCTTTTAATTTTAAATTTATTATATTCATTTTTTAAACTAATTTTCCTCAATTATTTTTTTTAAATATTTTCCATAATTAGTATTTATGAATTTTTCTGAAATTTTTTTTAATTCGCTTATAGATAACCATTTTTTTTTATAACCGATTTCTTCTGGCGAATATATTTTTATATTTTTCTTTTTTTCGAGTTCTGAAATAATTATACCAGCTTCTAATAATGAATCATGTGTCCCAGCATCTAGCCACAAATAGTTCTCATCCATAAATTCAGAACTTAATAAATTTTTTTTTAAATATATATTATTTATATCTGTTATCTCTAACTCCCCTCTTCTAGAAGGCTTTATGGACTTTGCATATTCTACTACATTTTCATCATAATAATATAAGCCAGTTATTATGTAGTCAGATTTTGGATTCACTGGTTTTTCTAAAATTGATAGTATTTTTTCTTTTTTATACTCTATAACACCGTAGTCTTTAGGATTATTTACTTTATATGAAAAAACTGTCGCTCCTTTTTCTTTTTTATGCGCTTTATTTAAAAGCCCATTAAAATTCTCTCCATAAAAAATATTATCTCCTAAAATTAATACAGATTTATGGCCTGATAAAAATTTCTCGGCTATTAGAAACGCTTGAGCGATGCCATCTGGCGATTTTTGTGTCGCATAACTTAAGTTAATTCCAAATTGATCGCCACTTCCAAGCAATTCATAAAAAAACATTTCATCGCTAGGCTTTGTAATAATTAATATATCTCTTATGCCTGACATCATTAAAACTGATAACGGATAATAAATCATTGGTTTATCATAAACAGGCATTAATTGTTTACTAATCACTTTACTTATAGGATATAGTCGTGTTGCTAAGCCACCTGCTAAAATTATTCCTTTTCTATTTTCACTTGTCATAATATATTCTTTCTACTTATACTTAATTATATCTTTTGTTGTTTTTATTACATCATCTTTCCAGTTAGGTATTTCTATCGACAATAATGATTCTATTTTCTTTGTACATAAAACTGAATTTTTTGGTCTAGATGCAATTAATTTAAAATCTCTAGAAGAAACAGCACATATTTTATTTTCATCTATTTTTAAAGTATGTCCATTTTTTAAAGCAACATCAATTATTAGTTTAGCATACTCATACCAACTACAAGAGCCTCTAGCAGTGAGATGGTATATTCCATAATTAATACTATTATTAAACATGTAATCAATTAATCTATTTGTAACCAATGACACAAAGTCTGAAGATGTAGGTGTACCAAATTGATCATCAATAACTTTTAATTCACTATTTGTTTTAGCTAATGACAGTATTTTATTTATAAAATTATTTCCAAAAATACTGAAAACTCTGCTCGTTCTAATAATTATATGTTTGTCATTAATCTTTAAATTTTCTTCTCCAAGTAATTTTGTTTTGCCGTATATATTTATTGGTTTTGTTACACTTTGTTCATTATATTCGTCTTTTATACCTCCATCAAAAACATAGTCAGTTGAATAACTTATTATTGGAATACCTATTTTTTTAGTTATTGCAGAAATTACCTTTAAAGAGTTCGAGTTAATTAAATATGCTTCGTCTGAATTTTTTTCAGCTAGATCTACATCCGTGTAAGCAGCAGCATTTATAACTAAATCAATATTTAAATTATTAAAAATTTTAGAAATTTCACCCTCTATAGTGAAGTCGCATTCTTTTCTACCTAAAGCAAATATATTATGTTTATTTTTTAGAATTTTATATAGTGATTTCCCTATTTGACCATTTTTACCAAATAATAGAATTTTCATTTTTTAATTTTCAACCAACTTGGATTTTGTAAATACCACTCCACTGTTTTATATAAACCTGTTTCAAAGTTTTCCTTTGCAGCCCATCCTAGATCTTTGTATATTTTAGAAGCATTTATAGAGTATCTTTTATCATGCCCAGGTCTATCATTAACATATTTTATTAAATTCTTGTAAGATGCTTTTTGATTGAGGGGTATTTTTTTATCTAAAAAATTACATATTAAATTAATTACTTCGATGTTACTTCTCTCATTTGATCCTCCTACATTATATGTTTCACCTGGCTTACCTTCGTTTAATATGGCTTTTATTGCGTCACAATGATCTTTTACATACAGCCAATCACGTATTTGTTTACCATCTCCATATATTGTAATTTTTTTATTATTTATAGCATTTGAAATACACATTGGAATTAACTTTTCTGGATACTGATAAGGTCCATAGTTATTTGAGCAATTCGAGATAAGAGTTGGAAAATTATAAGTTTTATTCCATGATCTGACTAAATGATCGGAAGATGCTTTTGACGCACTATAAGGGTTGTTAGGTTGATATCGGTTTTTTTCATCAAAGGGCTTGCACTTTGGACTTAACTCGCCATAAACTTCATCTGTTGAAACATGGATAAATCTAAAATTTTCTTTTTTGTCTTTTGCTAAACCTTGCCAATAATCTCTTGCTGCCTCTAAAAGATTAAAAACACCAAAGATATTGGTTTTTACAAAATTTTCAGCATTATTAATTGACCTGTCAACATGGGTCTCTGCAGCAAAATTTATTATTGCTCTAGGATTATATTTACTTAATACTTGTATAATAAGATCTTTGTCGCAAATATCTGATTTGATGAAAATCAATTTTTTGTTATTTTTTTCTATATCAAGATTTTTTATATTTCCTGAATATGTTAATAGATCTATATTTATAATTTTTTCTTGATTTTCAGATAACCAATGTAATATAAAATTTGAACCAATAAAACCACATCCACCTGTAACTATAATAGACATTTATTTAAGAGCTAGTCCATATTCAATTAAATCACAACATATTTGTCCAATCATTATGTGCATTTCTTGAATTCTTGCCGTTGAGTTAGATTCTATTATTAAAGAATAATCTACAAAATCTTTAGCGTTTCCTCCATCTTTACCCAAAAAACCAATTGATGTTACTCCAATTTCACTACACTTTTTAAAAGCATTAATTACATTTAAACTGTTCCCAGAGGTAGTAATGCCAACTAAAACATCTCCCTGGACACCAAGACCCTCAATTTGTCTTTCAAAAATATTTTCAAATGAAAAGTCATTTGATATGCTTGTGATAGTAGAAGTATCTGTGGTCAAAGCTAAAGACTTAAGCGGTCTTCTGTCCTTATGAAATCTTCCAATAAGTTCAGCAGCAATATGTTGTGAATCACCAGCACTTCCTCCATTTCCACACCAAAAAATTGTATTACCTTTTGATAATGAATTAATTAAAATATTTGATATACTTTCAATTTTTTCAATCATAAGATCATCAAAAGAATTTATAATATTCTTATGTTCTTGAATGTGTGAAGAAATTATTTTTTTGAAATTCATAGTTTATTATTTTTAGATTTATAAGTTAAAATAACCTTCTTAAAAAAGTTTGTCAATCTTATTGATCAAATTCTTCCTGATAAACTAAAGATATTACAATGATCATAAATAAACCAAAGACGTTATCGTAAAATAAGGCATTAAAAAATGAACTTATTAAAACTATTACAAATGCTCCAGTACTTAAGAACTTTTTTCTTGAATCCTTATATAGCTCATATAAAAAAAGTATATATAGCAAAAGACCAAATAGACCAAGTTGGGTAGATAAACTGATAAATTCATTATGCGGATTATTTGATACTGCTAAATTTTTATCTACATTTATATCATTTTTTTTAATAAAATTTTCAATAGTATTTTCATAACTTCCTACCCCAGCACCAAACAGAGGTCTTTTATATATATTTTCAACGCCATTTAAAATCCAAAGTGATCTTAGACCGATTGAACTAGTATAATTATCATTTACTAGTAATTTGATATCGTATACCGTATCGGTAAGAGTTTTTTTGAATGTATTTGAAGTTGGCAAAATGGAAAGCGAAAATATAAAAATTAATGATATAGTAGTGACCATATATTTTCTTTTATTGAAATAAAAATATATGACTGAAAGTATAAGAAAGAAGATTACTAAATAAGAGTTACGTGAATCATTCATGAAAACAATGTTAAAAAAACATAATATTGAAAAAATATAAAGATAATTATTATTTTGTTTTTTAGCCATATATATTGAAAGATAAAATAAAAATGAAAAAACTACTCCATGAACAATACTGGTTTGAAAAACAGAAGCATGACTAATTGTCCCAACTAAATTCATTTCAAAAAAACTATACAAATTTGAGAAACTAACAATATCAAAGTATTTCAAATAAGATAAAAATAGAACAATGAACCCTCCTGCCAATAAGAATTTAATAATTAAAATTTGATTTTGATTAACTTTAATATGGTAAAATAATATAGGTAAGTAAAGAAACTTTATATATTTTTTCAATGTGATATACATATTTTCAAAATTACCAATTGTATAATATGAAGATAAAAGCAAAAATAAAAATATTAATAAAGCATACAACATAAATTTTTTACTAATAAAAAATATATTCTTTTTTTCAAAAATTATTCTTATTAAGCCAGATAAAACTGTAATTACAATAAAAAAATTTAGCGCAGCTGTAGATATTAACAAGAAAAATGCTGCAAAAGGTAAAGAATAAATTTCTATCTTTTTCAAATTTTCAGAGAATAAAGTATTCATGGCTTATTTTTTTTATTAATCAATCTTTTTCCACGACCAAATTTGAACGTACTAGAAATCGAATTTCTTATGATGTTATCAATACTTCCATATACTTTTTTTAGAGTTTCTTCAGGCCTACCTGTAAATGAGGTGACATGAAAATAGTTTTTTTCTGCTCCTTTTGAGGGTTTACTTGAAAAGTAATAGTTTGATATGCAGTATCTTATATTCTTAGATATTACTTTATCTACTGAATGCCAGCTTTTTTTCGTGGTTTCCATTATAACTAATCTATTGAAGTTTGATGATATCTTTTTTTGAATTTTAATATTTTTATCCCATAATTCGAAATTTCCCCCGTCCTCAGGGTGCCATTTTGGCGTTACATAATATAAAAGATTCAGTCTTCTATATTTTAATCTTTCCATGTCATGGCTATTATCTATGTGCGGATTTAAGAAATCACCATCTGTCATTGCAGATATACCTCCAGCATATAATTTTTTATCTCCCTGTATATCTGAAATCTTTGTAATATCTGAAATTATATCAATTACATTTTTTTCCTGAAAAGCATATAGACAATCATGAATCAATTTCGAAAGCATATTCATATTTGCAGAGGTTTTCTTTTTTTCTCTAAAAGAATTTCTTACATAAAAAGTATTCAAATCTTCAGGAAATGACTTATAGATCTCCATACATAAATCTTCAGGTAATAGATTATCAATCACTAAATGTCTTGTATTGGTTTGCTGGGGATTTTTCCAGTCAGTAATTAATTTATCTTTTTCTGATAAAATTCTATCCTGTATTATTGTGCTGATTTCTTTGATCGTGGGCATATAATATGAATTTAATTGTTATTATACTAAATTATATCTTAAATACGATTTGTCTATATAATTTTATTGATAAAAATATTTTGATCTCTTCCTGGGCCATTAGATATTATATCTATAGGAACCTTAAGATAATTTTGAATTGCCTCAATATATTTCTTAGTATTGGGTGGTAAATCTTCATATTTATTGATTTTAGATATGTCTGACATCCAACCATCAAATGATTTATAAGTTGGGCTATTATTTTTATAATCTACGCAAACTTTGATTTCCTCAAAATCATCTAGAACATCAATTTTCGTTAGGCATATTCCAGTAAAGCCATTAATAAATATAGATCGCTTTAAAGCTACAAGATCAAGCCATCCACATCTTCTTTCTCTACCGGTTGTTGCACCAAACTCATGACCTCTTTGAGATAATTTTTCACCATTATTGTCAAATAATTCCGTCATGAATGGGCCAGATCCTACTCGAGTGGTGTAAGCTTTAACAATCGCTAAAACATAGTTTAAGTTTTTTGGTGATACTCCAGATCCTGTAAATATCCCTCCTACTGTTGTATTTGATGATGTTACAAAAGGATATGTACCATGATCAATATCTAATAATGTACCTTGCGCACCTTCAAAAACTATTTTTTTATTATTTTGAAATGCTAAATCTATATATTCAGGAACATCAATAATAAATTTTCTATAAACTTCATAATGGGATAATAATTTTTCATACACTTCATTTTCATCATAAACGTTTACACTGTAGTAATTTTTTAAAATAAAGTTATGATAATCTAGTAATTCTTTAATTTTTTCTTTAAGGGCTTTAGCATCACTTAAATCACCTAATCTAATACCTCTTCTAGAAACTTTATCTTCATAAGCTGGCCCTATCCCTCTTCCTGTAGTACCAATTTTACTTTTTCCCTTTTTAATCTCCCTTGCCTTATCGAGCTCTATATGAATAGGAAGAATTAAAGGGCATCCATTTGATAAAAGCAGTCTATTATCAATGTTAATATTACTTTTTTTTAAAATTTTAATCTCTTCTGTGAGCGCTTCTAAAGATAGAACAACACCATTTCCTATAATACATTTAACTTCATTATGTAAAATTCCTGATGGTATTAAATGTAGAATTGTTGTTTCATTATCTACAACAAGAGTGTGTCCAGCATTGTGACCTCCTTGAAATCTTACCACTATGTCACATTTTTCCGTTAGCAAATCAACAATTTTCCCTTTGCCCTCATCGCCCCATTGTGCGCCAAGAATTGCTATACTATTAGTCATTATTATCCTCTCTGAACCATTTTCCAGATTTATTCTTAAGTTGAAATTTAGTTTTATTTAAATATTGATTTTTTAATAAATATCTAGCATCTATACTAAAACCTATTCCTGAAATTCCATTTGAATCTAAATCATATTTGCCGCCAATAGCAATCTCTTCACTATCATTTTCTATATATGCACTAAAAATAATGTCATTTTCGTAGTCAAAACCTTTTAATTCACAAAAATCAAAATTTATTGTTATATCTTTATGCATTTTTTTAACAATTTCTGAAAGCTTTCTCATGTAGTAAATATCTTTTTCAATATAATTATTGAAAGATTTAAGTTGGCTCAAATACTTTTCAATTTCTTCAACAGGACCATGCATTTTTGGAAAATTTTTTAGACACTCTTTCAAGGAATCATTAAGATTTAAATCTTTTAAAAAAATCTTCAGCTCTGAACTTGATTTACTTCTGATAAGATTCTTTATCTCTTTTTCTTGTTCTATATCTAGATTTGCACAAGCCATTAATTTCTTAAAAATTCCAACGTGACCCAAATCCAAAAAAATTTTTTTCTTTATGAACTTTTTTAATACACTTACCATTAATATTACAAGCTCAGCATCACTCTCAACTTTATTACTGCCAATTAATTCAGCACCAACTTGAATTGGAACTCTAGAATTTTTTGTACTGTCATTTTTTGCCCTAACAACATGATCAAAATAACAATATCTATTAATATCATTGTTATTATAAGTAGAATATATCCTTGAAATTTGTGACGTTATG